>Ga0209488_10000410_pt1 | contig 35630 bp, 28 predicted proteins | sample Rivendell_Oct201_8_FD_188349 | JGI IMG/M metagenome (GOLD analysis project Ga0209488, IMG submission 188349) | Vadose zone soil microbial communities from the Eel River Critical Zone Observatory, Northern California, USA -... | ecosystem: Environmental > Terrestrial > Soil > Vadose zone >...
TGTCGACATGCCGCTCTACCGCTGGTCGGGCGGCCGGTTCATCGAGGATGGGCGATTACCGGTGCCCGGGGGAGAAGACGCGCTCTTCTTCCAAATCGGCGGCGACGAATTTCTCGCGACGGCCAGCATTCGAACCGGCTCCGGACCGTATGATCTCAACGTCGACTCGATTCTCTATCGGCGCGCGGGCGTCGGATGGGAGGTCTTCCAGAGGTTTCCAACCTTCGCGGCCAAGCAATGGCACTATTTCTCCGTGGGAGATCGCCATTTTCTGGCGCTGGCTCAAGGCGTGACCATCGACGGCCCCGTGGCGAGGAACGCCCGACGCTCGTGCCTTTTTGAATGGAATGGAAAAAAGTTCGTCGACTTTCAGACCTTGGACGGAGGGTGGGGCTATAACTGGGTTGATTTCGACATCGACGGGCAGCATTTCCTGGGATATGCGGATCACACGAGTCCGTCGGGCCTCATGATTTGGAACGGTCAGTCGTTCGCGCCGTTTCAAGAGTTCTCACCGCAGGGAGGGCGTGCCTACGAATTTTTCCGCGTGGATGGCGACGCTTGGCTCGCCTTCGCCAATCTGACGGGAGAGTCCTTTCTCTATCGCTGGCACGCCGGCCGTTTCGTGCCGCATCAATCTCTGGGCGGACCCGGCGCCCGCGAGTTTACCGTGGTCGAGACGGCGCAGGCTCTCTATCTCGTCAAAATCAATTTCATTCATGGTACGCCGGCTGCGCCGAAGACCGATCTCAAGTCGTGTATCTATCAGTGGAAGGACGGACAGCTGGCGGCAGTCGAAGAATTCCCGACGTCCGGCGGCACGGACGCCGCGGTGTTCGCCGCTGACGGGCAACTCTACCTCGCAGTATCAAACAGCTTGAGCCGTGGTATCCGGTTCCGAGAGGACACGGTGATTTACCGCCTGCGGGCATGAAGTGCGACGGCCTAGTTTACTGTTCGTTTTACCGGAATTGTGAGATCAAGTGATCGCCATGACATACAGCCCCCATCCCGAATTTGCCAAACTCTACAAGATCTACACCTCCGACCCCGACAGCATGGGGCAGCATCTGACTTCGCGGATGGCCACTCTGACCGATGGCGATCCGCTGTTGGTGATCACGGGCTCGGACGCCGTTCTGTTTCCCGGCTCGGGAAAACCGCCGGTCGTGGAGAGCTTTCGTAAATCGACGCGCGGCTTCATCGAACTCGCGAGCGTGTCCCATCTCGGCACCGCCGTTGCCTGGCTGATTCGCCTGCGCGAACTCGGGGATCCCGTGTGGCGTACCGACGCGGCGCGGCTGATCGATCAGATCGACCGCACGCGCCGAATCAGCTCGGAAAAGATTTGGCAGGAGGAGATTGCGGTGCCGGCGCTTGCCGGCTATGAATCTAAGATCGCGGACCTGATCGACTACAGCTGTGTCGTCACCCGAGCATTTCTGGTCGCGGGTCTAGCCGACGAATCGCTCATGAATTTCAAGCGTCTGCGCGAGCACTATCTCGAGCCGATGAAGTCCGCGGCGGTGCCTGTTCCCATCAACGACATGATGGTCGCCACCTTCGCGCTGGCGTTCCTCGACATAGGCCATCGAATGATCCGATGGATGCGCGAACAAATGATTGACTGGGGACGGCTCATGGTCTTGCTCAGCGGCCGCTCCGGCCGGGCGACGGCAGGGCTCACGTGGGCGAGCAATAATATGTGCCATCTGCTTTGGAAGGCCTCGGATGAGCGGCTATTGCCGGAGCGCGTCTACATAGCGCCCCACGCGCCGTCATTCGTGCTGGCCGACATGCATGACGAGGAACAACTACGGAAACTGAACACGGAATTCCGCCAGATCTGGACCAGCACGCGGGCCACCGTCGAACTTGCCGGCGGTATGTTCGAGGGCTTCCCGGCCTTCGAGGCGACCGTTCGTCCCGCACCCACCGTCGATGCCGCCGGAAAGATGATCATCCATGAAATGCCGCCTCTGCGCTCACCGGACGACCGCTTCACGGCGATCACGCGCTTGCGCATGGTGATGGAGGACCCGAGGCAACTGCTCGCGAACTCGGTCGCGTCCTACATCATCGATCAGTTGTCCGAACACGGCAATCGACCGGCGGAGGTGTTCATTCCGGGGTTCACCAATGTAGCTTATCCGGCGCGGCAGCCGGTGTGAGATTCCCTCGTGGGCCGGTGAATTCTTGGCACTAGCTCACCCCAGCGGCAGATTGTGCGGCCGGACCAGCAGATGCCAGTCCTGATGCTCCTCGAGTATCAGCGCAATCGCCGCTTCGATCGCCGCCTTGAGCGCATTGACGTCGCGCGGCGGATCCACGGAATGGAGCGCGGCGCGAATGCGATCGATCGCTCCCTGCAATTCGGCCACCAGGCGCTCCGACGTCGTGCCGAGCCGGTAGGCTTCGGATTGTGCCAGCGCTCCGTGCAGCGAGGCGCCGAGCGCGGGGAAGAACGTCGTCACCAGCGACAGCCACAGCGTATGAAGAACGAGATGCAGCAGCGCGCCCAAGGCGGTCAGCGCGAACAAAGCGGTGTTCACGACGTGCACACGATGCCGCAGCGCATGGTGCTTGCTCGCGATGCGGTAATGGTAGTGCCGCTGCTGCTCTAGAATGTCGACGGTCCAGCGGGCGTAGCTCGAGATGAACGCGGGTTCCGACCAGGCTGTCGCGAGCAGCTTCCGCGCCAGCGGCTCGTTGGCCGTGCACAGCGCGGCGACGTCGTCGGAGCCGCGCAGGTGCTGCCCGGGATCGAATACGCGCAGATACCAATTGGCATCCGCCGCCGGCACCGCAAAGTCGAGCAGGGGCGCCAGCATGGGCAGATACCAGCTCAACTCGGCCGTGGTCCGTGCGCGCAGCCACTGTGCCTGCCAGTCGCGCCGGTGACCCAGCCAGTAAATGGCGCTGACCGTGCCGATCACCCCCACTTCGGCCACAGCCCATAGTCCCGCGAAGGGGTGCAGGAAATGGCTCGCGCTATCCCAGCCGAGGGCCAGCGGCATCACCGCACACAACACGGCAATCGCGCTCAAGAGATAAATCGCCCAGAAGCCGCTCCGATACCGGTGACCAAAGTGGAGCGCGAGCTCATCGAATCGTCGATGAGTGCCCGCGATGGCCTCGATGAGCGGCAATAGCGCCGGGGGCGGCTGTGGTACCGGAGGCGGCGGCAGCGATTCGATCTGCGCGCCGATCAGCAGCAGCCGCTGGATGAGCTGGTGCAGCGCCATAGGCCTCAATCGACGATTACGTAAGTCGTGGCGAAGATCGGTTGCGACACGATCCCGAGACTGCCGTCGCCATAGTCGACCAGCCACTCGCCGCCGCGCCCGCTCAAGCGGGATAAACCATCCGCCAGCAACACTTCGAACGCTTCCGTCATCGGCACTGCCATGATGCGGTTGGGCAGACTGACGTAGCGTCCCGCCTCGCCGGCAACGGTCGGCGGCACGGGGCGGTATTTATCGGCGAACCGGGCGCGCGAGACGCGCCAGTGTTCCCCCGCGGTACCGGTGATGATGGCATCGCCGGGTCCCGCATGCACCAGGCCTTCGGAGGTTTGCACGGTGCAAGCGATCGGCGTGAACCGCACGTCGATTTCACGCTCCAGCTTGCGCGCAAAGACTCGGCGCGGGTCGTTGCTGACCACGCTCGAGAAGCCGGGTTGTGTACTCGAACAAAACACGGGCAATGATTTCATATAACACTGCCGGTCAACGGTGGGTACCGCGGGCTTGGCTAATTATCGTTGAAGTTTGACGCAGCGCGGTGAACACTGCAAGGCAAGTCGTCCGCCGTTGCCGCAGATACCGTAAAATGAGCCGCCCATGATCAAATTCTTCTCCCGCCTGCCCCTGCGGGCGCTCTATGCATTCTCTTCGTTTCTGTACCTGTTGGCGTTCTATGTGGTTCGGCACCGGCACCAGGTGATTCGCGGACAGCTCGAGAAGGTCTTTCCCGATGCGAGCGACGCCGAGCGCGAGCGCATCCACAAGCGATTCCTCAAGAATTTCTGCGATGTCGTGGTCGAGGTACTGAAGTCGGTGTCCATGACCGAAGCCGAGATGCGCGCCCATGTGAACATCGTGAACTTAAGCGAGGCCCGGCGCCACTTGGACGCCGGCCAATCCGTGATGCTCGTGACCTCGCACCTCTGCAATTGGGAGTGGCTGCTGCACGGGGTCACGCTGCAATTGGGCTACCCCGTCGACGCCGCGTACAAGCCCTTGCACGATCAATGGGCGGAGCGGCTCATGCTCAAGATCCGCTCTCGCTTTGGGGCGCGCCTGGTGCCCGCCAAGGAATTGCTGGCGGATTTTCTAAGGCGGCGGGGCATCGTGCGCGCGGTGGCCATGAACGCCGACCAGGCCCCGGTGTCGACGGACAAGCGCTACTGGACGCAATTCCTGGGGCAGGACACCGCCTTCTACATTGGTGCGGAGCAAATTGCGCGCGCGACGCGCCTGCCCATCTTGTACGTGGCGGTGCGCCGGATTCGCCGCGGCTACTACGATGTCGAGCTGAGGCCGTTGTGGGACGGACGGGAAGTGACCGGACCCAATGCGGTGACCGAGCGCTATGCCCGCGCTTGCGAAATCGACGTGCTCAAGAGTCCCGCCGATTGGCTCTGGTCGTATCGCCGCTGGCGTTTGAAAAAGCCCTTGTACGGCGCCGAATGATAGTATTGGGCCCGTCCCTTCTCCACAGGATCAAGGCCGGTATCCGGCCCGGAGAATTCCGATGAAACTGGACGACAGCCGCCGCAGCGACAATGTCGAGGATGACCGCGGCGGCGGGGGCGGTATCCGCGGCATCCATCTGGGACTAGGGGGCACGCTCGCGGTCATTGTCATCGGTTATTTCATGGGCGTGAGTCCGTCGACCCTGCTGAGCTTGTTCAACGGCGGCGAGCCCCAGGCCGCGGCGCCGACTGCGCCGGCCCCGGCGGACCGCGCGCCGGGCAACGATCCGCAAGTCGACTTCGTCCGCGCCATTCTCGGCGAGACCGAGGACGTCTGGGGCGCCTATTTCAGGAATATGGAAAGGACCTACATTCGCCCCAAGCTCGTGCTGTTCAGCGGACAGGTGGCATCCGCCTGCGGCTTCGCAAGCTCCGCGGCCGGACCGTTCTATTGCCCGGGAGACCAGAAGGTGTACATCGATTTGTCGTTCTATCGGCAACTCGCCACGGAATTCGGCGCACCGGGCGACTTCGCGCGCGCCTATGTCATCGCGCACGAGGTGGGACACCATGTGCAAAATCTACTGGGCGTCACCGGCAAGGCCGATCAGGCCGAGCAGCGCGCCGGGCACATCGGCGCGAATCGTGTATCCGTCGACATGGAGCTGCAGGCGGATTGCTTCGCCGGAGTGTGGGCCGCGCAGGCCAACAATGCGCGCAAAATCCTCGAGCCCGGCGATTTGGAGCAGGGACTGACGGCCGCGTCGTCCGTGGGCGATGACACTCTGCAAAAGCGCGAGCAGGGAACGGTGGTTCCGGACAGCTTCACGCACGGCACGTCGGCGCAGCGTGTCCGCTGGTTCCGCCGCGGCTTCGACTCCGGAAAAATCGACAACTGCGACACCTTCAGCGCGGGCACGTCGCTTTAAACGTGGTCCTCAGCATCCACCCGCCCCTTGCGGCACCGTACCGCTGACCGAGTCCAGTAGCAGCCCGGTAGGGTTAGGAAGCCTCACGGCAACTGTGTTCTTACGTTGCCGTGAGGCTTCCTAACCCTGCCGGGCGACCGCCACCTGCTACCGGCTACAATCTCGGCACCGAAACCTAGGCGCGCGCGGGCGCTGCCTTGAGCTTGGCGTCGAGATGCCTCGCAAGATCGGCGATGGTCGGGTGATCGAACAGCTCGGTCAGATCGATTAGGCCGGGGAATTCGCGGTCCACGTTCTCGTGAATCTCGATCAGCTTGAGCGAGCTTGCGCCGATCTCGAACAAGTTGTCGTTCGCGTCGATTCTCTTGCCCGGCAGCGCCGCTTCGCAAATCGATTGCAGGCGGGTTTCGAGTTCGGTTCCGGAAACTTGGGGCCCCGCTCCCGGCGCCTGACGCAGCGCCTCCAGCTCCTTGAGTTCCGCGTCGAATTCGCCGTCGATGTAGGCCTGTTCCAATAAATGCCGCTGCACCTTGCCGCTGGTGGTCTTGGGAATGCGCTTGGTCGGGATGACATGCGCGACCTCGAGACCCGTGTGCTCGTTGATGAGACGGCTGACCGCCGCGGCGGTCGGCAGAAAATCCGCCATGCTGCCGCGATGGAGCACGAACACCACCAATTCCTCGCCCTGGGAGCCGGGTTTGGCGACGCCCGCGGCCACCAGCTTGTTGAGATCCAATCCCGGCGCCCGCTGCGCGATGTTCTCCAAATCGTAGGGATAGTAATTCTGGCCGTTGACGAAAATGATTTCCTTGCTGCGCCCGGCGATGTACAGCGCCCCCTCGTGCATGAAACCCAGATCGCCCGTGTCGACCCAGCCGCCGGCGCCGATGGCCAGCGCCGTCGCTTCCGGGTCGCCGAAATAGCCGCGGGTCACGCTGGGGCCGCCGATCAAGATATGCCCGACCTGTCCGCCGGGCAGCGCTGCCCGCGTCGGGTCCGCAATGCGCAGCTCAACGTTGGGCACCACGCCCCCCACGCACATGAGCTCGAGCGCATCGCGTGCGTCGGCGGGATTCAAGTCGATCGTCGCGCCCACTCCGAGCTTGTGACGATTCACGCGAACCCAGCGGTAGTCCACCCCCGGTTCGGGAAACGCCACGGCCAGCGAGGCTTCCGCGAGTCCGTAGACCGGGTACATGGCATGGCGCTCGAGGCCCGTGTACGCGAGGGTGCTCATGAACTCGTTGCACAGCGGCACCGAGATCGGTTCGGCTCCGTTGTAGATCTGCCGAATGGAGGACAAGTCGACCCCGTCGAGCCGGCGGTCTCCCAGCACCTTCAGGAAATGCCGATACCCGAAATTCGGCGAACAGGTAATGGTGACCCGCTTCTTCGAGGCCACTTGCAGCCAGAGCAGGGGCCGCCGCACGAACAACTCGGTAGGCATCAGATGGATGTGCGCGTGATAGGCGAATTGCATCAGAAAAAATCCGATCAATCCCATGTCGTGCGTCAGGGGCATCCAGCTCAAGGTGACATCTTTTTCGTTGTACTTGCCGATGGCCGCCGCGCCATTGACGTTGGCGATCAAATTGCCGTGGGTGAGCATTACTCCCTTCGGTTCGCTGGTGGAACCGGAGGAGAACTGGATGAAGGCCAGATCGTCCGGCGCCGGCCGATGCAGCTTGCCCGGCTTCGAAATGTCGGTGATGGAGCCGACCAGGAAGGCGCGCGATTTCAGTTCGTTGAACGTGTCGGTCTCGCCCACCTGGGCGGCGAGGGCTTCCAGGCGTTCGAGATTCTTGGCGTCCGTGTAGAGAAGCGGCCTGCCAAGCTTTCGCGCCACTCGAAGCAGCTTGTGCCGGTGCTCGTCGCTGATGCCGACGGCAAGGGGCACGGGGACGATGCCGCCGCAGACCGCGGCCCAGAAGCCGTCGAGGAATTGCTCGTTGCTGCTCAAGAAAATGATCATCTTGTCGCCGTGCTGGGCACCCATGGCCTGCAGGTGGTACAAAATGCCGAGCGCGCGTGAGTGAAGGTCGCCATAGAGCACGCGCCGCTCGGAATTTTCGCCGTCGACATAGGTGACGGCGCGATCGACGCCGCGGTTATTCTCCAGGATGTCGACCAGGGTCGCGTAAGGCATGATCTCGCTAACGTCATTCATCGCGTTTCTACCGTCATCATGAGGTTGGACCGAGGGCGCAAATTGATTTGCGCCTCGAGTTCAATGGGATCGTCGCCGGCGCGAGTCAAGCGAAAGCGACGTGACATCGCCTGGACGTGGACCAGCATCTCGAACATCGCGATATTCTCGCCGATGCAGTGCCGCGGTCCCACCGCGAAGGGTATGTAGGCAAACCGATGGCGTTCTTCGGCGTCGGGGCCGGCGAAGCGCTCGGGCCTGAATTCCTCCGGCTCGCTCCAGAAGGCCGGATGCCGGTGCAGCATATAGGGACTGATGAACACATCGGTGCGCGGTGCAATGGGATAACCGCCGAGCTCGTCCGCCTCGAGCGTGCGGCGCGTGATCAGCCAACCCGGCGGATAGAGCCGCAGCGCCTCCTGCAGCACCTGGTGGGTGAACTCGAGCGCCTCTGCGGCGTCCAGCCCGAGCGTCTGATCGGGACTCGTGCGATCGGCTTCGGCCTGCAGCCGCGCCTGGGTCTCGGGATGCTGACTGATGAGATACCAGGTCCAGGTGAGCGCCGCCGCAGTGGTCTCGTGCCCGGCAACGATCAGCGTCAATACCTCGTCGATGAGCTCCTTGTCGCTCATGGCTTCGTCCGTCTCCCGGTCGCGGCTTGCCATGAGCATGCTCAGGAAATCGAAATGCTCCTCACCCGTGCGGCGCCGGCGCTCGATGAGTTCGGCCACCAGCTTGGTCAAGGAGCGGAACCGGAACGCGAATTTCAGGTCGCGGTTCTGCTCCTTGGCGACCACTTCGAACGGGTTGGCGCCGAACTGCGCCTCCAGGCGCGCAAGGTCGGTGCCGAATATCGAGCGCAGCACGATCTCCAGGGTCAATTCGCTGGCATCGTCGCTCAAATTGACGGCCTCGGCGCGCGCCGCCTTGTCCGCCCAGCGCGCCGCGAATTTGTCGTTGACTTCGCGGATCAACGCACCGAATTGATCGATGACGCGGCGATGAAACGAGGGCTGCATCATGCGCCGCTGCTTACGCCAGAAATCACCCTCGCTGGTCATGATGCCGTTGCCGAGCAGGATCTTGACGCGATCCATTCCTTCGCCCTTGGTGTAGTTGCGATGGTTCGACAGCAACACCCGCTTGATGTCGTCGGGGTGGTTGATGACGTAGTTGTAAACGCCTCGGCCGGGCGCGAAGACTCGATAGATGTCGCCGAACTCCGCGAAATAGCGGCGGAAGCGTGCGAGCGATTCGTCGTTGCCGCCGAGATCGAAGCTTTCGGCGGGGCCGGGGGGCAGTGCCAGGGTTTGCATCGTCATATTGTAACGTAGGAGGGGGACAAGGCTTGCGGAGCCCAGCGGCGTTCTCGACAATGCCCGTCGTGGAAGAAAAACCCGGTGGCGGCCTTCGCAATACCATTTACGAACAGCAGACCCGCTCCGGCAGGCGGCTGACCCGCGGCCGCTTGTTCCTGTACAAGATTCTCGTGCCCGTGGGCGTGTCCCTGCTGCGATTGGTGTGGCGCTGGTCGCGCATCATACAAGTCACGGGCGCGGAGCACATTGCCGCGGCGCTCGAGCGCGCGCCCTCGTTCATACCGGTCTACTGGCACCAACACACGCTTTTCTGCGTGAAACAGCTGCTGCGTGAGCGCCGCGCCGGATTGAAACTGGGCTTCTTGATCTCGCCGTCGGTCGACGGGGAGATCGGCGCGATGATCGTGCGGAACCTGGGCGGCGAGGTGATTCGCGGCTCGTCCTCGCACACCGGCGCCCGGGCGCTGCGCGACTACTATCAGGCGCTGGCGCACGAGGGCGTGTCCCCCGCGATCACGCCGGACGGTCCGAGGGGTCCGCCGTGGAAGTTCAAACCCGGGGCCGTGCTGCTCGCGCAACTGTCGGGGCGGCCCATGATCCCCTTGAGCTACGCTGCGTCGCACGCCTGGAAGATCAAGTGGGATCGCTTCGTGATTCCATGGCCGCTCTCGAGAATCGTGATCGCCGTCGGCGAACCGGTGTATGTTGCCAAGGGGTTGAATGCCGATGGGCTGGCACGCCTGCAGTCGGACATGGAGCATCGCTTGGCGGCGCTATTCGAGGAGGCGCAGAGCGCTCTCGGGTGAGATTTGTCATCAGGCCCTAACAATCAACTGCTTAGCTTGTATTCCTTATAACATATGCGAGAATCCGGGTGCATGTGCAACAAGCGAAATCAAAGGAACTGTGTGGCGCATTCGGTTTTTCGCTTGAATCCAGTGGCAAACTGTTGATTCATAACCGCAACAATTCATCTGGGACCTCCGAAGGCGCATGGCAATAGCACCCCACGATCCCCGCCACCCAGACTTGACCGCCTCGGACGTATTGTCCCCGCAGACATGGCCGAAGCGCGGTATTCGTCCGGCCACGGGGCTCGATGTGATCTGCACCAAGATCGCCGTTGATTTCCAATCGATGACAGCGGTAACTGCTCTCGAGGTCATCGCCGCCAATTTGGAGCTGCTGCGCGAGGCGACGCGCACGGACGCCGCCTTTCATATCCCCCTCGACGCGGAGTCGGGACTGTTCAACGAGATTCAGGTGGCGCGCGGCATGCTCGCCACCGGCAACCCGGAACAGCTGCGCGGCCAGTCCCTGGAATCCTTCCCGTGGCTGCAATCGCGTCTGGCGCCGCTGCGGGTGTCGGAGATGCGCGATACCGCCAAGCCGCGCGGCGATCAGACCGATGACGCCGCCGTGTGGAATCAGCTTGGGTTAGGATCGGTACTGATCATCGGTTATTTCATCGAAGGCCGGGCGGCCGGCCTCTTGGGGATCGCCGGTGCGCAGCCGCGCGAGAACTGGGAGGTTCAGCTGCATCTCCTGATGAAGCTGGTCGGCAGCAGCATCGCCACCGGCCTCGAACGCATCGAGATCCAGCACCACCTGCGCGACCTGGAGGAGCGCAATGAGCTTGCGTTGTACAGCGCGAACGACGGGCTTTGGGACTTCGACACCCTCAACAATCGCGTCTATCTCTCGCCGCGCTGGAAAGCGATGCTGGGGTACGACGAGGCCGACGTGGGGCAGGCGCCGGACTGGCGAACCCTGGTGCACTCGGACGACATGTCGCGCGTGCAGGCCGCCATTCGCGATCACGTGGCGGGAAAGACGCCGATTTTCGAGAGCCTGCACCGCATGCGCCACGCCACCGGCGAGTGGCGGTGGGTGATCAGCCGCGCCAAGGCCAAGGTCGACGACAAGGGCCGCTTGCTGCGCCTGGTCGGAGTCGAGCTCGACATCACCGAGCGCAAACTGTACGAGGAAGCGCTGTTTCGAGAGAAGGAGAGCGCGCAGATCACTCTGCAAAGCATCGGTGACGGGGTCATCACCACCGATGCCAAAGGGGTGATCGATTATGTGAATCCGGTGGCGGAGGCGCTCACGGGGTGGCGTCTCGAGGACAGCCAGGGCCGTGCCATCGAAGAGATTTTCCGCGCCTTCCACGAAGAAACCTGCGAGCCGCTGGAGAATCCGCTGGCGGTGGCGATTCGGCGCACGCGGTCGATCAAATCGGTGCGGCCGATGCTGTTGATTCGGCGCGACGGCAACGAAATCTACGTCGAGAGCACGGCATCGCCGATACGCGACGGCAGCGGCGCGGTCTCGGGCGGTGTGCTGGTGTTCCACGACGTGAGCGAGGCGCGCGAGCTCAACCGGCGCCTGAGCTATCACGCGAGCCACGACGTCCTGACGGGGCTGGTGAACCGCCGCGAGTTCGAAAACCGCATGGAACGGGCGCTGAAGAGCGCCAAGGCGCGCGAGACTTCGTACGCGCTGTGCGTCCTCGATCTGGACCAGTTCAAGATCGTCAACGATACCTGCGGGCACAGCGCCGGCGACGCCCTGCTCGGGCAGGTCGGAGCGCTGCTGAAATCCAAAGTCCGCTGGCGCGATACGCTCGCACGCCTGGGCGGCGATGAGTTCGGCATTCTGCTGGAAAGCTGCTCTCTGGATGAGGCCATGCGCACCGCGGAAGCGCTGCGCGAGGCGGTGCGCAACTTCAAGTTCACCTGGGAGGAGCGCACCTTCCGCCTGGGCGCGAGCATCGGCGTGGTGCCCCTCTCCGCGGACAATGCCGACGTGGCGTCGGTATTGAGCGCCGCGGACAGTGCGTGTCAGGCGGCCAAGGAGGCGGGCCGCAATCGCGTCCACAGCTTCGAAGAGAACGACATCGACCTGATGCGCCGGCGCCGTGAAATGCAATGGGCGGCGCGCATCAACAATGCCTTGGAGGAGGGCCGCTTCGAGCTGTTCAGGCAGACGATTCTGCCGCTGCAGACGACGGAATCCGGCGCCCACTACGAACTGCTGCTGCGCATGCGCGATGAAGCCGGCAAGATCGTCGCGCCGGATCAGTTCATGACGGCGGCCGAACGCTACGGCATCACGCCGAGCATCGATCGCTGGGTCATCGAGAACGCGTTCCGGTGGCTGGTCTCCGAGGCCGACGAACGCGAGAAATTGACCATGTGCTCGATCAACCTCTCGGGGCAGAGCCTGGGCGACGATAAGTTCCTGCCCTATGTGATCGATCAATTCCACCGCAGCGGCCTGGATGCCACCAAGATCTGCTTCGAAATCACGGAGACGGCGGCGATCGCGAGCTTCTCGCAGGCGAATCGCTTCATTCAGGCGCTGAAGGAATTGGGCTGCAAGTTCGCGCTCGATGATTTCGGCACCGGGCTGTCGTCGTTCGGCTATCTAAAGCACTTCCCGGTCGATTACTTGAAGATCGACGGCAGCTTCGTCAAAGAGATACTGCACGATCCCATCGACCGGGAGATGGTGCGTTCGATCAATGAAATCGGGCATCTGACCGGCAAGCAGACCATTGCCGAGTTCGCGGAGAACCAAGAGATCATCAACATGCTGCAGAGCCTCGGCGTCGATTACGCGCAGGGCTATGGCGTGTCCCAACCGCAGCGGGTACTGAGGGCCGCCAACAGCGCCTGAGGGTGAGCGGCTGCAGGTAGCGATTGCTCGGCGGGGTCAGGAGAGCCTGCCGGCAACGAAGAATACAGTTGCCGGCAGGCTCTCCTGACCCCACCGCGCGAGTACTCGAATCGCTCGGCATGCGGTGGCGAGCGAAGGGGGCCTCTCGGCAGTCGTCCTTCTGTGCGGTGATGTTACGCGGCCCAGCGCGAAAGGCCTGGGGGGAGGGGGAGCCCGAAGGCAACTGCTTCCCCCGTTGCCTTCGGGGTCCCCCTCCCCACGGGCCATGCGAGCCGGCAAAATCCCACGCCGACGTGCTAGGTCTTCCACTCAAAGCGCATGGAGAGATCGACGGCCTGCACATGCTTGGTGATGCTGCCGACGGAGATGAAGTCGACGCCGGTTTCGGCGATTTCGCGAATGGTGGCGGTGGTGATTCCGCCGGAGGCTTCGAGTTTGAGCGGCTTCTTGGCCGTGGCGTTGACGGCCACCGCTTCGCGCATCGCATCGAGGGAGAAATCATCGAGCATGGCGATATCGGCGCCGGCGGCGATGGCTTGCTGCAATTCGGACAGATTTTCGACTTCGACCTCGATCGGGACTCGAGCGGAGCCGCGCTTGGCGGCGGCTACCGCGGCGGCGATCGAACCCGCGGCCATGATGTGATTTTCCTTGATGAGGATTCCATCGAACAGGCCCATGCGGTGGTTGTGGCCGCCGCCGACGCGCACCGCGTACTTTTGCGCGGAGCGTAGGCCGGGAATGGTCTTGCGGGTGTCCAGCAGGCGGCAATTCGTGCCCTCGAGGAGCGCGGCATAGGTGTGTGCGGCCGTGGCGGTGCCGGAGAGCAGTTGCAGGAAATTGAGCGCCGTGCGCTCCCCGGTCAGCAGTGCGCGTGCCGGGCCCTCGAGATCGACCAAGGGCTGATTGGCGGCGACCGAGTCGCCTTCGGCCACCCGCCACTCCAGCCGCACTTGGGGCTCGACGCCGTGGAAGCTGGCTTCGACATAGGGTAGGCCGCATACGATGGCCCGCTCCCGCGTGATCACGGTGGCCCGGCCGATGCGATCCGCGGGTATCAGCGCAGCCGTCAAATCACCGCTGCCGACGTCCTCGGCCAGAGCGCGGGCAACCTGTTGCGGCAGGTCGGCGGGAACCGGCAACGATTTAGAACGGAAGTCCGTGCGACGGTCCGATCATGCACATCAGCATGGGAATGGACAGTAGGAAATTCGTGCGCGAGGCGTACAGGGCGACTTTGCGGGCCGCCGCCTTTTGCTCGTCGGTCGCGGGCACTATCCCTAAGATCTTCTTCTGGTTGGGCCAAATGAGCACCCAGACATTGAACAACATGATGGTGCCGAGCCAGGCGCCGATCCCCATGATGATATTGGAGTCCTGGACCGGGTTCTGCAGCAGGCCGAAGGTGAAGGTGTCGACGAAGCGGCCATGGGTCAGGGACAGGAGCCACGCGCCCATCAGCCAGGTGGCGAGCGCCGACCAGCGAAACCACAGCAGGGCGAGGGGTGCGACGTATTTATTGACGCCGGCGCCGCCCGGGCCGCCCTTGTCCGCCGCGGCCGCCGCCATGGCCGGGGTCTGCACCGCGTTGAAATAGTACAATAGGCCGATCCAGAATATTCCCGACACGATGTGCAGCCAGCGCGCGAAACTCATTTCGTTGAAGGCGAAACCCCCGATCAGGCTGGCAATGATCACGGCAACCGCGAAGCCGATAATGAGCGGCCATTTCACTGTGGTTAATGGGTTCATGCGATTCCCCTTCTATTTTTGAATATGTGTCGGACCCCGGTTCGCCTAAACCGTGAGTTTAGCCGCCGCGCGGATCTTGCACTGCGGCGGCCTGGAAGAATAGGGGACTGACCCCAATAATTCAACGATGTCCGGCGCTGCCCGTATGTCCTCCCCTGTCAATGTGGCATTTGGGGGCATACGGGCGCCGCCCGGGCTGCTATCGTAGGCTTGAGGAACATGACCAATCTGGAGACTGTCGATTATGAACGCTATCGAACGGATCAAGAACCAGCTATCGGCTTCGCCCGTGGTGCTCTACATGAAGGGCACGCCCGATTTTCCGCAATGCGGGTTTTCGGCACAGACGGTGGCTGCGCTCAAAGCCTGTAAGGCGAATTTTGCGCATGTGAACATATTCGAGGACCCGGAAGTGCGCGAGGCGCTGAAGACCTACTCCAATTGGCCGACCTTTCCGCAGCTCTATGTCAACGGCGAACTCGTGGGCGGCTGCGACATCACGATCGAGATGTACAAGAACGGCGAGCTCAAACAACTGCTGGCGGAAGCCGGCGCCGTACCGGCGTAAGGCCGGCCGGCTCCAGGGCGCCCGCGCATAGGCCGTCGTTCAGGGTTCGCGCTCTATGGGCTCGTCCGGGGTAAAGGAGTCACCGGCAGTTGAGGGCTCGACCTCCAGCGGACCCATCGCGGCCAAGCGCCGGCGGCTGGCGTCGAACACCCCCTGGAACTGATTGCACACCATGCAGAAGAGATCAGCCGTGCGTTCGGCGTCATAGGCCGCGGAGTGCGCTGAGGCGGTGTCCCACTCGAGGCCCGCGGCGAGTGTCGCGCGCATCAAGACGGTTTGCCCAAAGGCAACGCCGCCCAAGGTCGCGGTATCGAAGCTCGTGAAGGGATGGAACGGGTTGCGCTTGACCTGCGCGCGCGCCACGGCCGCGTTCAGGAAATTCAAATCGAAGAACGCGTTGTGTCCGACCAGCACCGCGCGCGTGCAGTCCGCGGCGCGTATGGCATTGCGGACTTCGCGGAATATGCGTTGCAGCGCCTCCTCTTCGGGGATTGCGGGCCGCAGCGGATGGTGGGGATCGATTCCGTTCACCGCCATCGACGCAGGTTCCATATTGGCGCCGGGAAACGGCACCACGTGATAGCGGATGGTCTCACCGCGGGTCAAAGTCCCATCGCTGCGCATTTCAACGAATACGGCGGCGATTTCGAGCAGCGCGTCGGTTTGCGAGTTGAAACCCCCGGTTTCTACATCGATTACCACGGGCAGGAAGCCGCGGAAGCGCGTCGCGAAGGTGATCGGAGGGATCTGACTCATGCTTGGCCAGCACCGGCGAGACGCCACGCGACCGGCTCGCCGCCGCGATACGGCACCAGCGCGCCATCGCCGAAATCATAGACTTGAGGGGGCACCCAGGACTCCTTGATCAAAGTGATGGTGTCTTCGTGGCGGGGCAGACCGTAAAAGTCGGCGCCGAAATGACTGGCAAACGGTTCCAAGCGGTCGAGGCGGCCCGCGGCCTCGAACGCCTCGGCATACAGCTCGATGGCGGCGTGGGCGGTGAACATGCCGGCACAGCCGCAGGCATTCTCTTTGCTCGCCCGCTCGTGGGGCGCACTGTCGGTTCCCAGAAAGAAACGCGGATTGCCGCCGGTGGCCGCGCCGAGCAGCGCTTGCCGGTCGCGTTCGCGTTTCAAAACCGGCAGGCAGTAGTAATGGGGTCTGATGCCGCCGGAAAAAATCGCGTTGCGGTTGTGCAGCAGATGCTGGGGCGTGATGGTCGCGCCGACTCCCGGCCGGGCATTGACCACGAATTCAACCGCGCGCGCCGTCGTGATGTGCTCGAACACCACGCGCAAGCCGGGGAACCGTTCGAGCAGCGGCTGCAACACCGTATCGATGAAGTGAGTTTCTCGATCGAACACATCCACTTCGGGCTGCGGCGACTCGCCGTGCACCAGCAAGGGCATGCCGATCTCTTCCATGCGCGCGAGAACCCGGTACACCTTGGCAATGCCGGTTACGCCGGCATCGGAGTGGGTCGTCGCGCCGGCAGGATACAGCTTGACACCGTGGATGAACCCGCAGGCCCGCGCACGATCGATCTCCCCCGGCGCCGTGGCATCCGTCAAGTACAGCGTCAGCAGCGGCTCGAAGCTCGTGCCGGCCGGCAGCGCCGCCAGGATTCGTTCGCGATATGCGCGCGCCGCGGCCGCCGTGTCGATCGCCGGCTTCAGATTGGGCATCGCGATGGCCCGCCCGAACCGCTCCGCGGTAAACTTCACCACCGCGGCGAGCGCCGCGCCGTCGCGAAGATGCACGTGCCAATCGTCGGGTCGCCGCAGCTTCAGGGTGTTCATTTGCGCGAGGCCGCCGCCGGGCGCGCCGCGCCGGGCGAGGGGGCCGGCGGCCAGCCACGGCGCACCAAATCGAGAGTGTAGCGCACGCCGAAGCCGGTGATTTCCGTGGCAATGTGGGCAAGGCCGCCGTGGCGCGAACCGGCCGCGAGATCGAGATGCAGCCACGCGATTTCCTTGGGCACGAACCGGCTCAAAAAGCGCGCGGCCAAGATATGGTCGCCCTTGCCCTCGGCCGCACACTGCAGTACATCGGCGACGCTGCTCTCGAGGTCGGTGTCGTAGTCGGCGTCCATGGGAAAGCACCAGACGCGCTCGCCGCTGCTGGTTCCGGCGGATTCGATCAAATCGCGCGCCTCGGGCCGGTTGGTGAACGCGCCGCTGTAGCGTTCGGTGAGGGCATACACGCATGCGCCGGTGAGCGTCGCGTAATCGATGATGGCGCGCGGCCGCCTCGCCGCTGCGAGACTGAGCGCGTCCGCCAGAACCATGCGGCCCTCGGCGTCGGTGTGGATCACTTGAATGGTCGTACCGTTGTGGGCGCGCACCACGTCTTGGGGCTTGTAGGCGAGCGGACCGATGCGGTTTTCCGTGATCGCCAGCCAGCAATCCACCGCCAGCGGCGAGCGCAGGGCGTGCAGCGCATAGAGGCTTCCCACCGCGACCGCGCTGCCTTCCATGTCGATGTGCATGTCGAGCATGCTCTTATGAGGCTTGAGGTTGGTCCCGCCGGTATCGAAACATATGCCCTTGCCGACCAGGCTCAATGCGGGCGCCGTTGCGCCGCGCGGCCGGTAAGACAGATGTGCAATGCCGGCGTCGCGCGTGCCGTTGCCGCGGGAGACCGCGAGAAAGGCGCCTGCGCCCAGGCGCTTGAGCGCGGCCTCGCCGTAGAATTTGAAGCGCAGCTTCAGGCGCCGCGAAAGCTCTTGCAGCAATATTCGATAGCCGCGCGCGTCGAGAGTGTTGGGCGGCAACGCCGTCAGCCAGCGGGCCAGATTATTCCCGGCGGCGGTCGCCAGCGTAAGATCGAGCTCGGGCAGTTTTTTCGCCGAGGCTATGTCGATGCGCACCAGCCGCGCGCGCGGTTTCGGCTTGGTCTTGAACGATGCGAAGCGAAACGCGCCCGCCTCGAGCGCCGCGACGGCGGAGCTCAAGGTCACATTCGCCGCTTCGGCGGAGCAGCCTTGCTGCCACAACAGCAGCGATTGCGGTTCGCCGTCCAGGGCGCTGCGCGCGAGCTTGCCTGCCGCTTGCAGCCGTTCGAAGGTACTGGCCTCTTCGGCGAGGCACGCCACGATCAACAGCGTCTGCGCGCTCGCTCCGACCCGCAGGTGGAAACAATCGCCGGCTTTGCGCACTTTCTGCGCGTACAGGCCGCGCAGCACGGCGCCGTGCGGCAAGGCCCTCCAATCCGCCTCGCTCGGCGTGAGCGGCAGGAACACCAGGGCGCTGGAGTATCGGGCCAGCAGCGACACGGTTATCCGTGCGCCGATCTGGCGCACGGGCACGAGCAATTGGTCATAGGGCAAGCGAGTGGGCATATCGTAAAAACCGCAAGCCTATCCCTTGCTTGACCATGAAAAACCAAACCCCGAAGATAGCTCCGGTTTATAACGCAGTGGCGGTCAGCGCATCGGCGCTGTAACGTGCCGGCCATCTTAACAGGACACGTGGGCGTGTGCATTTATGACTCAACAATCGCCGTTCGAAGACATCGATCCCGTTGAAACCCAGGAGTGGCTGGAATCGATCGATTCGGTCATGCGCGCGCAAGGCCCGGAGCGCGCGCATTTTCTGCTCGAGAAATTGGTTGACTTTACGCGGCGCTCCGGCGCGTATCTGCCGTTCAAGCCGAATACCGCCTATCTCAACACCATCTCCAAGGCGCAGCAGCCCGACTATCCCGGCGATCGCTCGCTGGAACGGCGCAACGAGGCCTATATTCGCTGGAATGCGCTCGCCATGGTGGTGCAGGCGAATCGCTCGAATTCCGAGTACGGCGGCCACATCGCGTCGTACGCATCCGCGGCGACGCTCTATGAAGTCGGCTTCAATCACTTCTGGCGCGCCAAGAGCGCCGCGCATCCCGGGGACATGATCTTCATGCAGGGGCATTCGAGTCCCGGAATCTACGCGCGCGCCTACCTGGAAGGCCGCTTGAACGAGGGCCAGCTGCTGCGCTTTCGTCAGGAAGTCAAAGGCGATGGGTTGTCGTCCTATCCGCATCCATGGCTGATGCCGGACTTCTGGCAATACCCCACGGTGTCGATGGGATTGGGTCCGATGACGGCGATTTTTCAGGCGCGTTTCGTGCGCTATCTCGAGCATCGCGGCATCGTGCCGCCCTCCGACCGCAAGGTATGGGCGTTTCTCGGCGACGGTGAAATGGACGAGCCCGAGTCGATGGGCGCGCTCACCATGCCGGTGCGCGAGAAGCTCGACAACCTCATTTTCGTGATCAATTGCAACTTGCAGCGGCTGGACGGGCCGGTGCGCGGCAACGGCAAGATCATTCAAGAGCTCGAAGCGGCATTCCTCGGCGCGGGCTGGAACGTCATCAAAGTGCTCTGGGGCTCGCGCTGGGATCCGCTGCTCGAACGCGATCAAAAAGGTCTGCTCAAGCGCCTGATGGAGGAGTGCGTGGACGGCGAATACCAGAACTTCAAGTCCAAGGACGGCGCCTATGTGCGCGAGCATTTCTTCGGCAAATACCCTGAGCTCAAGGAAATGGTCGCCAACATGTCGGATCAGGAGATTTGGTACCTGAATCGCGGTGGCCATGATGCGAAGAAAGTGCACGCGGCCTACGCCTCCGCCGTCGCCCACAAGGGCGCGCCCACCGTGATCCTGGCGAAAACCGTCAAGGGCTTCGGGATGGGCAAGGCGGGCGAAGGCTTGAACGTGGCGCACCAGCAGAAAAAGCTGGGTGATGAAGATCTCAAGGCGGTGCGCGATCGCTTCAATATTCAGATCACCGACGAGGAGCTCGCAGGCCTGACGTTCCGGAAGCCGGCCAAAGACAGCGAAGAGCACAAGTACCTGCAGGAGCGCCGCGCCGCTCTCGGCGGCTATCTGCCTGCGCGCAATTCGTCTGCGCCGCCCCTGGTCGTGCCGCCGCTCGAGGCATTCAGCGCGCTGCTCGAGGGTACGGGCGATCGCGAAATATCCACCACCATGGCGCTGGTGCGCATGCTCACCGCCCTGGTCAGGGACAAGAGCATCGGCAAGCACGTGGTGCCCATCGTTCCCGACGAGGCGCGCACCTTCGGCATGGAGGGCATGTTTCGCCAGGTCGGCATCTATTCGTCGGTGGGACAGCTCTACACGCCGCAGGATGCCGAACAGCTCAGTTTCTATCGCGAGGACAAACAGGGACAGATTCTCGAGGAAGGCATCAATGAGGCGGGGAGCCTCTGCTCCTGGCTCGCGGCCGCGACGGCGTACTCGAACCACGGCGTGAGCATGGTGCCCTTTTATATTTATTACTCGATGTTCGGCTTTCAACGAGTCGGCGATTTCATTTGGGCGGCGGGCGACAGTCAGGCGCGGGGCTTTCTGGTGGGCGGCACGGCCGGGCGCACGACGCTCGCCGGCGAGGGATTGCAGCATCAGGACGGACACAGCCAACTGGTCATGACCGCGGTGCCGAACTGCGTGGCCTACGATCCGACTTACGCCTATGAACTGGCGGTGATCGTGCAGGATGGCCTGCGGCGGATGTACCAGGAACAGGAAAATGTCTTCTACTACATCACCTGCATGAACGAGAACTACGCGCACCCGGCGATGCCCGCCGGCGTGGCGCAGGGCATCTTGAACGGCATGTATCTGCTGCAGATCGGCGGGCGCGGCAAGGTGCGGGTGACGCTGTTCGGTTCCGGCACGATTCTGCGCGAGGTATTGGCGGCGGCGGAGATCTTGGAAAAGACCTATGGCGTGCCTGCCGACGTCTATTCCGTGACCAGCTTCAGCGAGCTGCGCAGGAACGCGTTGGCCGTAGAGCGGGGCAATCTGCTCCATCCGAACGAGCCCCGCCGGCAGACTTACATTCAACAGGCCTTGGCGGATCGCGAGGGTCCGTTCATCGCCGCCACCGACTACATGAAAACCGTCGCGGATCAGATTCGGCAGTGGATACCCGGCCGCTACGCGGTGCTGGGCACGGATGGCTATGGCCGCAGTGATTCCCGCGCGGAACTACGGCGATTCTTCGAAGTGGACCGTCACTACGTGGCCATCACCGCGCTCAAGGCGCTTGCCGACGAAGGCAAGATAGACAAGCAGACGGTGACTGATGCCATGCAGGCTTTCGGCATCGATCCGGAAAAACCCAATCCCCTGTCGGTCTAGGCGGTACCGTGACTACTCCAATCGAAGTTCTGGTTCCCGACATCGGCGGCTTCAAAGACGTCGATGTCATCGACGTCCTGGTCAAGGACGGTCAAGAGATCGAGAAAGAAGCGCCGTTGATCACGCTCGAGACGGAAAAGGCGGCAATGGACGTGCCGGCGCCGATGTCCGGCCGCATCACGCAAGTCAAACTCAAACAGGGCGATAAAGTGTCCGAGGGCTCGCTGATCCTGACGCTCGAGCCGGCGGCGGCCGAGGCGCGCGGCGCGCCCGCCGCGCCGTCGCCCGGCTCGAGCGCGCCCGGTGCAACGCCGTCGGCCGGGCCTGCTCAACCCCGGCCTGCGATTGCGCCGGCCGCAACGGCGCCGCCGGTCGCCGGCAATGCGGTGCCCGCCGCAGCCGCGGCCGCACGCGCGGCACCGCTTCCCGCAGTGCGCGCCGACGCCATGATCGACGAAGCAGCATTCTCGAAAGCCTACGCCAGCCCGTCGGTGCGCAAGTTCGCGCGCGAACTCGGCGCCGATTTGGGCCGGATCAAGGGAACCGGCATCAAGGGCCGCATCACGCAAGAGGATGTGAAGGCCCATGTGAAAACGATTCTGACGGCGCCGACGGCTCCGGCTGCCGCGGCGGTTTCGCCTTTGCCCAAGGTGCCGGTCGTGGATTTCGCCCTGTTCGGCGCCATCGAGATCAAGCCGCTGTCGCGGATCCAGAAGATTTCCGGCGCGCGGCTCCAGGCGAGCTGGATCAATCTGCCGCATGTGACGCAGCACGAGGACGCGGATATCACCGATCTCGAGGCCGTGCGTGTGGCGCTGAAGAGCAAGGCGTCGCAGGAGGGCGTGCGGCTCACGCCGCTGGCCTTCATCATCAAGGCCTGTCTCTTGGCGCTTCGGGAATTCCCGCGGTTCAACTCCTCGCTGGATGCGGGCGGCGAGAATCTGGTGTTCAAGAAATACTTCAACATCGGCTTCGCCGCGGATACGCCGAATGGATTGGTGGTGCCGGTGATCCCGAATGCCGACCGGCTCGATATCTATGGGATCGCGCGCGTCCTGGCGGCGATGTCCGAGAAGGCGCGGGCGGGCAAGCTGAAGAACACCGAGATGCAAGGCGGAACTTTCACGATCTCGAGCCTGGGCGGAATCGGCGGCACGGCGTTCACGCCCATCATCAATGCGCCGGAAGTCGCCATCCTGGGTGTGTCGAAATCCAGCCAGAAACCCGTCTATGACAAGGGCGCATTCCTGCCGCGCCTGATGTTGCCGCTTTCCCTATCCTATGACCATCGCGTGATCGACGGCGCCGAAGCCGCGCGTTTCATAGTGTTCCTCGCCAAGACGCTGGGCGACGTCAAGGCCTTGCTGTGAGCGTCGTCGAGGTACGAATTCCGGATCTCGGTGACGCCAAGGGTGTCAACGTCGTCGACGTCCTCGTCAAGAAAGGCAGCCAGATTCGCGTCGACGATCCGCTCATAACGCTCGAGACCGAGAAGGCCTCGATGGACGTGCCGTCGCCGGTGAACGGCATCGTCGATTCGGTCGAACTGAAGAAAGGCGACGAAGTGTCGGCAGGGGCGCTGATCGCCACCGTGCTGTTGAGCGAAGCGGCGGCAACACCCGCGGCTGCGCCCACAGCCGTGCCGCCGCGGGCGGCCCCTGCGGCCTCGCCGACCACCGCAGCCGCTTCGCCTGCGCCGGCCGCCGCGCCACCGCCGGGGGCGGTGGACCTGGTCGTGCTCGGCGCCGGCGTGGGTGGGTATACCGCGGCATTCAGGGCCGCCGATCTCGGCCTCAAAGTGACGCTGATCGAGCGCTGGCCGATGTTGGGCGGCGTGTGCCTGAACGTCGGGTGTATCCCGTCCAAGGCGCTGCTGCATGCCGCCAAGGTGATCGAAGACGCGGCGGACATGGGCACCGCCGGCATCGTATTCGCGCCGCCGCAAATCGACCGTGACCGCCTGCGTGCGTGGAAAAATCGCGTCGTCACTCGATTGACCAACGGGCTCTCGCTGCTGGCCAAGCAGCGCAAAGTGACCGTGGTTCAGGGCGAGGCGAAATTCTCCGGGCCTTTTTCCTTGGAAGTGCAGGAAGCGAACGGGCCGCGGCGCGTCGAATTCAAACAGTGCATCATCGCGGCAGGCTCCGAATCGGCGCTTCTGCCCGGGTTTCCGGATGATCCCCGCATCATCGATTCGAGCGGCGCTCTGGAGCTGCCGGTCGATTGCAAGCGGCTGCTGGTCATCGGCGGCGGCATCATCGGATTGGAAATGGCCTGCGTCTACGACGCGCTCGGTGTGCGGGTCACGGTGGTGGAATTGAGCGATGGTTTGATGCCCGGCACCGATCGGGATCTGGTGCGGCCGCTGCAGAAGCGAATCGAAAAGCGCTACGAGCGCATCATGCTCAACACCAAGGTCGCCAAGCTCGATGCCTTGGCAGAGGGCCTGCGCGCGACCTTCGACGGACCCGATGTACCCGAGCCGCAGCTGTTCGACCGGGTGCTGGTGTCGGTGGGGCGCACAGCCAACGGCAACGCGGCCAATGTGGCTGCCGCCGGAGTTGCCGTCAGTCCGCGCGGCATCATCGCCGTGGACAAGCAGATGCGCACCAATGTGCCGCATATTTTTGCGATCGGCGATGTCGTGGGCGCTCCGATGCTGGCGCACAAGGCATCGCACGAAGGCAAGGTCGCGGCGGAAGTTGCCGCCGGACAGAAGTCGGCTTTCGATGCGCGGTGCATTCCCTCGGTGGCCTACACCGACCCGGAAGTGGCCTGGGTGGGAGTCACCGAAATCGATGCCAAAGCGCAGAACATCCAGTACGGTAAGGGCATGTTTCCCTGGGCCGCCAGCGGCCGCTCCCTGGCGCTCAATCGCGACGAGGGTTTTACCAAGCTACTGTTCGACAAGGAGACGCACAGAGTCATCGGTGCCGGGATGGTCGGACCCAACGCCGGCGATCTGGTTGCCGAAGTGGCGCTCGCGATCGAAATGGGCGCCGATGCGGCGGACATCGGTCTGACCATTCATCCCCATCCGACCCTCTCGGAAACCGTTGCGTTCGCCGCCGAGGCCTTCGAGGGCACGTTGACGGATCTCTACATCCCGAAGCGCTAGCCGGAAGTTCGGGGTGATGCCGGATAGGTGAACTATCGAAGGATGGCCATGCGATCAAAACAGAATCCGGTCGGTTCATTCGTTCTCGCTCTTCTCGTGGGGAGCGCTGCCATGTCTCCGATGCGGAAACCCTGATGGCAAAAAGCCTCACCGTGCGATTTCGGGTCGATTTCGGCAGCCGGTGTTCGGTCGGCGTAGGCAAGATCGAACTTCTGGAAGGCATTGGTCGCACCGGCTCGTTATCACAAGCCGCACGCGAAATGCGGATGAGCTATCGGCGCGCCTGGTTGCTGCTCGACGATATGAATTTGAGCTTCGACCACCCGGTGACTCATGCCAGTGTCGGGGGCCGCGGCGGCGGCGGAGTCGTCCTGACATCGTTTGGTTCCGCGCTGGTGGCGGCATATCGGCGCTTGGAATCCAGCCTGCGGCCTCTTGCCGACGCTTGCATGGAAGAATTTAGCCGGCACATCAAAATCGGCCAACCTAAGCGAACCATCCGGTCCGCCTCCATCAAACGAAAATCTGCGGCTCGCGCGCGCTGAGGCGCGCCTTAGTGCGCAGCGATGCAGTTCTTCAGGAACGCCGTCTTGTCGGCTCCCACCAGCTTCTTGGTCTTGGCGTCCTTGAGACAGGCAGTGCGTTTGGCGTGCTTTGCAGCCGCGTCGCCGGAGGGCGGGGCGGAGGCCGGCACCGGTGCCGTTTTCGCGGCCGGCGGCGCAACGGTCCCCGGGACCGCTGCTCCCGGCGCGGTGGCGGCCGGGATGTCTGCGCGCGCCGCCGGCGGTGCGGCCATAAAGGCGCCCGCCATGGGCAGCAGGCAGAGGCACACCGCGGCGGCCTCGGTTGAAAAACGCATGGTCATTTCTCCATCGCAAACTCAAAGCCACCGGCAGGCGGTCATTCGATGCAGAATAACGCCCAGGCACAATCGCACCGATGAAGCGCGGATGAAGCTTGCTTAACATTTGCGCCGCACCCCGTTCCACGAGGAGCGCGCACTGATCAAGGAGGGACTAATGCCGGCCGGAGGCCTCGAGATGTCGGCGCGCGGCAGCCAAATAGTACCCTTCATCGGGCGGCCTGCCGGCACGTTGTGCCTGCCATAGCGCCTCGCCGAGCGCTTCCATGAGCGCGTGCTCGGCGCGGTGCAAGTCGCCGTAGCGAGCCTGCAATTGGCCATGCAGCTCACGCACTCCCGGCGGCCGGTCGATGGACACCTGCTCGCGCACCGCGAGATGCAGCCCCATATGTAAAAACGGATTCTCGGCGCCCGAGACGCCGGGTTCAAATGCCAGCGCCGCCTGCGCATCGCTCACCATGGGTTGATATTCGGGGTGCGCGCCGATGACGTCGGTGATCATGGCCTCGAGCGGCGTGAGCGGGGAATGAGCCAGGTGTTTGCGCCACGCGTCGGCGTAGGTTTGGCGCAATTGCTCGCGGGTATGGGAATCAAATAGCGGCATGGGATTTGTGACGATACTCGCAAAGGTCCTCGATGTGACAGGTCGGGCACGCCGGATTGCGTGCCTTGCATACGTAACGCCCGTGCAGAATCAACCAGTGATGCGCATCTCGGGAGTACTCGGGCGGCACGAATTTCAGCAGCTTGTCCTCCACCGCACGCACGGTCTTGCCGGGTGCCAATCCGGTGCGGTTGGCCACCCGGAATATATGGGTGTCCACCGCGATAGTGGCTTCGCCGAACGCCGTGTTCAAGATGACGTTGGCGGTTTTTCTGCCGACCCCCGGCAGCTGCTCGAGTTCCTCGCGGGACGAGGGTACCGTGCCGGCGTGCCGCTCGAGCAAGATCCGGCAGGCGGCAATGATGTTCTTGGCCTTGCTGTTGTAGAGTCCGATGGACTTGATGTACGGCGACAGACCGTCGACCCCCAATGCCAGCAGAGCCGCGGGCGTATTCGCGACGCGAAACAACGCCGCCGTGGCCTTGTTCACGCTCTTGTCGGTGGCCTGAGCGGACAGGATCACCGCCACCAGGAGTTCGAACGGCGATTGGTAGTTCAATTCAGTGCGCGGCGCCGGATTGGCTGCGCGCAACCGCGCGAATATCGCACGCCGCTTTGCGTCGTTCATGGCTCGGCCGGACGATGCGCTGCGGCAGCCTTCTTGAGGTCGAGCTCCCGCTGCCTTTCAGCGGCCCGATTCAGCAGCCGCGCAGCGTGCGCTTCGAAACGCAGGCGATTGAGCGCCGCCTGATTCGCCGCGGGCTCAGGTTGGGGCCTCATTTCAATGCAATCGACCGGGCAGGGCGGCAGGCAGAGCTCGCAGCCCGTGCAGCGCTCGGCAAGAACGGTGTGCATGTACTTGGCGGCACCGACGATGGCGTCCACCGGGCAGGGCGCCAGGCACCGGGCACAGCCGATACAGCGGGATTCATCGATCCACGCCACGCGCGGCGGGGTCTCCACCCCATGAACCGGATTCAAGGCCTGGACGGGCCGGCCCGTGAGTGCGGCCAGGGCCGCAATGGTTGCGCTGCCGCCCGGCGGGCACTGGTTGATCCCGGCCTCGCCGCTCGCGATTGCCGCGGCGTACGGCTTGCACCCGGCATAACCGCAGCGTGTGCATTGAGTCTGCGGCAGCAGGGCGTCGATTCGCGCCACGACGTCGGGCGTGGGTTCGGTGTTCATGTCACTTGATACGCATGCCGGGTGCGGCGCCGGAATCCGGGGACAGCACGAAGATCTCCTTGCCGCCGGGCCCCGCCGCCAACATCATTCCTTCGGAAACGCCAAACCGCATTTTACGGGGCTCCAAGTTGGCGACCACCACGATCAGCCGGCCCACCAGCGACTCAGGTTCATATGCCGCGCGGATGCCGGCGAAAACGCTGCGAGTCCCGAGCTCGCCCAGGTCGAGCGTGAGTTTCAGGAGCTTATCGGCGCCCGCGACCAGCTCGGCGTTCAGGACTTTCGCCGCGCGCAGGTCGACCCGCAAGAAATCGTCGATGGAAATCAAGTTGCCCTCGACGGCCGCCGCATTCGCAAGGATCGCATCCGACGCGGCCGCCGGCGGGGAAACGATGCGCGCCGTTTTGGAGGCCGCGGCCGGAGCTGCGGCGGGCGCGGGTTCGTTGTCCGTCTCGAACAGTGCATCGAGCTGCTTCGGATCGACACGAGTCATCAGGTGCTGGTAGGAGTTGATTCGCACGGGCAGCACGTCGACGTCGCTCCACGCGAAGGGTCGCTCGAGCCCGAACAACTCGCGCGCGACGCGCTCCGCGAGAGCCGGCAGCACAGGCGCGATGAGGATGCTGAGGAGCCGGAACCCTTGCAACGCCCGTGAACAGACGTCCTGAAGCTCCGCCCGCTTGGCCGTATCCTTGGCGAGAACCCATGGCTGGTGCGCATCGAAATCATGGTTGATTCGATCCGCATGGGCCATGATCTCGCGCATCGCCTTGCCGAAATCGCGCGTTTCGTAGAATTCGGCCACGCGAAGCGCAATGTCGTGCGCTTCGCGCGCGATGGGCGCGCCGCCGCCGCCGTACTCGAGTGCGCCGCCAAAATGTTTCGTGATGAAGCTCGCGGCCCGGCTCGCGATGTTGACGTACTTGCCGATCAGGTCGCTGTTCACCCGCGCGACAAAGTCGTCCGGATTGAAGTCCAGATCCTCGACGTTGGAATTCAGCTTGGCGCTGATGTAGTAGCGCAGCCACTCCGGATTCATCCCGATCGCGAGATATCGCAGCGGGCTGATGCCGGTCCCACGGGACTTGGACATCTTCTCGCCGGATACCGTGATGAAGCCATGCGCATAGACGTGATCGGGCACTTTGTAGGGAGCTCCCGCAAACTTCAGCATGGCCGGCCAGAACAGTGTGTGGAAGTAAATGATGTCCTTGCCGATGAAGTGCAGCTGTTCCGTGTCGGGAGCCGCGAGAAATTCCGCGAAAGTCCGATTCTCGCCGCGCGCGCGTGCCTTCCCGGTATCGAAGTAGTTCTGCAGTGATGCGAGATACCCGATCGGGGCGTCCAGCCACACGTAGAAATATTTGCCGGGCGCGTCGGGGATCGGAATGCCGAAGTAGGGAGCGTCGCGGGAAATGTCCCAGTCGCCGAGCGCTTCGTCGCCCTTGCCCGAGAGCCACTCGCGGGCCTTGTTGACCACTTGCGGCTGCAGCCGCTCCGGCGTGGCGAGCCATCCACCGAGGAATTCGACGCATTTGGGATCCGACAGCCTGAAAAAATAGTGGTCGGACGTTTTCATGAGGGGCTTCGCGCCCGACAGCGTCGAGTAGGGATCGATCAGGTCGGTGGGCGAATTGACGATGCTGCAGACTTCACAGGCGTCGGCGTACTGGTCTTTGGCGCGGCAGTTGGGGCATTCGCCCTTGATGTAGCGATCCGCCAGGAACATGGCCTTGACTGGATCGTAGAACTGCTCGATCGCCTTGACGTAGATGAGTCCCGCGGCTTTCAGCCGGCGGTAGATGTCCTGGGACAGCGCCTCGTTCTCCGGCGAGTCCGTCGAATACCAATGATCGAAGCCGATGTGAAAGCCTTCCAGGTACCGGGGCCGGTCCGCAGTGACGCGCGCGACCAGTTCCTGGGGGGAGACGCCCTCTGCTTCGGCCTTGAGCATGATCGGCGCGCCGTGCGCGTCGTCTGCGCAGACGAAATGCACGACATTTCCGAGCATCCGCTGGAAGCGGACCCAGATGTCGGCCTGGATGTATTCCATGATATGCCCGATGTGGAACGGGCCGTTGGCGTAGGGCAGGGCGGTGGTGACGAAGAGTTTGCGGGTCATCCGCACAGTTTACAGCGCGCGGCAGCTTTTCGCAGGCGCGATCAGGCGCCCGCGATCGCAGAGATCGCCACGATCACGGCGGTGACGGCGGTCGCGCGGGCCTGGCGGCGATGTCCGCCGCGGCGCTTACGACGCCTCGCGGAACTGCTCGAAGCGGGATTTGTTGATCGCCTTTTTGAAGGCTTCTTTGCCGGTGATCTGCCGCTGATCCATCAGCGCCTGAATCGCCGTATCCATCAGCCGCATGCCGACCGTAGAACCGCTTTGCATCGCATTTTCCAGCTGGTCCATCTTGCCCTGCCGGATCAAATTCGCGACCGCCGGCGTATTGACCAGGATCTCCAGGGCGGCGACGCGGCCCTGCTTGTCCGCTTTGGGGATGAGCTGCTGGGATACGACGCCGCGCAGGCTGGTCGAGAGCATGGTGCGCACATGGGGCTGCTTGTCCGCGGGGAACGCGTTCACCAAGCGATCGACCGTGGCCGCGGCGCCGTTGGTATGCAGCGTACCCATCACCAGAATGCCCATCTCCGCCGCGGTCACCGCGATGCTCATGGTCTCGAGGTCGCGAAGCTCGCCCACCAGAATGACGTCAGGATCCTCGCGCAGTGCCGATAGCAGCGCGCTCGAAAACGAGGTTGCGTGCACCCCGATCTCGCGTTGGCTGATCAGGCAGTTCTTGCGCAGATGCACGAACTCGATCGGGTCCTCGATGGTGAGAATATGGCCCTTCTCGCGGCTGTTGATGTCATCGATCATCGCCGCGAGCGTGGTGGACTTGCCCGAGCCGGTTTTGCCCGTGACCAGGATCAGGCCGCTGTTGATGTTGCAGAGATTCATCACGGCTTCCGGCAATTTGAGCTCCGCCGCCGTGCGCGCCTTCGACGGAATCGCGCGGAACACCGAGCCCATGCCGTTCAACTGGCGCATCACATTGACGCGGAACCGGGCGACGCCGGGTATGCTGTAGGCGAAGTCCGTACCGTCTTTGGCTTCGAAGCGCTCGACCGACAGCTTCGGCATGATTTCGTACAGCGTGGTCTTGACCATCTCAGCCGCGAGCGGCGTAGGGTCCAGTGGCTTCAGTTCGCCGTACTGCCGTACACGCGGCAGATCGCCCGCTAAGAAGTGCAGATCCGACCCATTTCGCTCCAACACTTGATTCAGATAGGTGTCGATGGCTGGCACGGGATTCCCTAGGTGCTGCTCACGGGCTCGGCGGGCGGGGCTCCCGCCATGTCGGACACGAATCGCTGGAACTGGCGTTTGTCGGAAGCGTAGGTGTACGCGTGCTCGGGATCGACTTCCTTGGCGTTGATGGCCGCGAGCAATGCTTGATCCATCAATTGCATGCCGTATTCCTTGCCCATTTGCAGCTGGCTCGGAATCTGGTGCGATTGATCGGTCATGATGAGCTTGCCGATGGCCTTGGTGAGCACCATGATTTCGCAGACGGCGCGCCGCGAGCGCTGGTCGGGACTCTTGATCAGCACCTGGGTGATGACGGCGATGAGACTCTGCGAGAGGAAGCTCTTGGTTTGCTCGCGCTCTTCGGTGGGCAGCGCATCGATGATGCGATCGATGGTCTTGGTGGCGCTGGTCGTGTGCAGGGTACCGAGCACCAGATGACCGGTCTCGGCCGCGGTCATTGCCATGGAAATGGTTTCGGCATCCCGCAACTCGCCGACCAGGATGACGTCCGGATCTTCGCGCATGGCCGCGCGGACGCCCTCGGCGAAGGACGGCAAGTGCGTACCCAACTCTCGCTGAATGACTTGGCTCGACTTGCTGCGGTGAACGAACTCGATCGGGTCTTCCAAGCTGATGATGTTGAGCGAGCGGGTCGAATTCAGGTAGTCGATCATCGCGGCCAGGGTGGTGGACTTGCCCGTGCCGGTGGAGCCGGTGACCAGGATCATTCCTTGGTGGTAGTCGCACAGCTTGCGGACGATGGGCGGCAATGCTAGCTGTTCCATGGTCGGCATCTGAGTGGGAATGGCGCGGAAGGCCGCGCCCATGCCGGTCTCCTTGCGATATACATTGACTCGAAAGCGGCCGCCCTCCGACGATACATACGAGAAATCGATGTCGTTGCCTTCGCGCAGGTGTTTCTGCTGGTTCTGGGTCAGCACTTCGGTGATATAGCCCTCGAGTTCCGCCTCACCCAACTCGCGGAACTTGATGGGCATGAGATCGCCGTGCATGCGCAACATCGGCGGTACGCCCACGGCCAAATGCAGGTCCGAGCAACCCTGAGCCACGCCCAACTTGAGGAATGCGTCGATTCTTGCCATAACGTGTAAGGCTACCCGTAAGCAATTGGATTTTCGAGCGTTTAGGCCAGAATCAAGCCATAAACGTGAGGTGCGTCAACCCCTGGCGTCCTGTTCCGGCAATAAGGGACTTGCCGGGACAGGCTCCTAGAGGAATTTCTCGAGCGACAGGCGCAGTTCGTCCATGCTCTGCGCGCGCTTGGCCTTGTCCAGCGCCATGCATTTCATGACTAAGTTGTTCAATTCCAACGGCAAATCCTTGTTGATATCGATGGGCGGACGCGCCTTGCCCTGCACGTGCTGGTACATGACCGACATATGATCGCCGCGCGAGTAGGGCGGTACGCCGGCGAACATTTCGTACAGAATGACGCCCAAGCTATAGATATCGGCCCGTTCGTCCACTTTCTTACCCAGAATCTGCTCCGGCGCCATGTACTTGGGCGATCCGATGACATAGCCGGTCTTGGTCAGCTGGGTGTCTCCCTGGCTCTGCGCTGCCGCGACGCCGAAGTCGACGATCTTGAGCAGACTGTCGTTGTCGATCAGGATGTTCGCTGGTTTCAAATCGCGGTGCACGATGCCGGCCTGGTGCGCAACCGCCATGCCGGTCGCGATGTCGATGCCGAATTTGACCGCGCGCTTGAGAATGACCGGCTTTTCGTTGACGATCTCGCCGCCCAGAGTATGGGACGGAAAATATTCCATGGAGATGGCGTAATTGCCGCGGATGTAGAGGAAATCGTAGATGCGGATGACGTTCTTGTGCGTGATCTTGCGGCTGTAGCGCAACTCGTGCACGAAGCGCTTCATCATCTCCTCGTCCGCGGACACGTTGGGGTTCAAGAACTTGAGGATCAGCCGCTCTTCGACCACGGTGTCTTCCATCAGCAATACCGTGCCGAACGCGCCCTTGCCGATCTTCTCGATGAACTTGTAGCGGCCCTCGATGATGTCGCCGGCCTTCAAGGTCGCGATATCCAGTTTCGCGGCCTGTACCTCTTGTTCCTGCACGACCTTGGCGAGATCCGCATTGTCGATGAGCAGCGTCTTGGCCGGCTCCTGCATCCTTTCGGCGCGTTGATTGGCGGCGATCTGTTGAGTGGAAAACCGGTTGTCCAGCTCCGTCAGGGCGCGGGCCACGGCTTGACTGATGGTCGCGTCGGCGTTGTTCGACACCGCCTGCAGCCGCACCCGGATCGTGTCGGCGCGCCGTTCGTCGGCGAGCTTCGCAAGCGCCGAGATCGCCTCCACCTTGATTTCGTTTTCCGGCCGCTGGAGCATGGGCAACAGGTGCTCGATGCACTTTTGATCGCCGATCTTGCCGATGGCGCGAATAACGGTGGGCAAGGACTTCGGTTCCCCCGCAGTCAGCATTTCGACGAAGCGCGGCAAGGATTTGCTGCTGCCGATCTCGGCGAGCGCATCCACGGCGCGTTCGCTCACCCACCAATCGGGGTCCTTGGTGGCGTCGATCAGCTGCGCCACGGCGCGTTCGTCCTTGGTCTGATTGAGAATTTCTATGGCGGCGCGCCGAATGTCCTGATTCTCGTCCCTGACGAGGGCGAGCACGGCGTCGACGACCTTCGGACCGCCGATCTTGCCGAGCGCGTCGGCGGCCCGCGTGCGCACCCACCAATCGCTGTCCGCGATCACTTCCAGTAGATACTTGACCGATTTGGAGGTGCCGACCACGTTCAACACCTCGACGGCGGCGCGCCGGGCGTATTCGTTCTCGTCCTTGAGCACGTCGACCAGGTACTTGATGGTGTCCGGATCGTTGGCGTGCACCACCACGTCGACCGCCTTGTTCTGCACCTCGATTTCCGGATCTCGCAGCATCCCGCACAGGACGGCCATGTCGAACGGCCCATCCATCCGCGCGAGCGCCGAGAGGGCGGCGGAGCGAATGAATTTGTTGTTGTCCTTGAGCTGCTTCTGCACGGCCTGCTGCACTTTGGGCGTGTTGAAGCGCGCCAGCACATTGATGATGTGCAGCCGGGCAACCGGGTCCTTGCCCTCGATGCGCGCGATCAAATCGTCGATGGAAGACTCGTCGGCGATCTCAGCGACGACCTTGAACAATCCGCTCCTTTCGTTGGGTTCCTGGTTGTATGCGGCGTTCAGGAGTTCACGCACCGTGAAGCGCGCCTTTTGCGCGGTTATCACGTCCAGGATGGCCTGCTTGGGCATGGACGGCTTGGTCAAGGCATCGAGCAGCGCGCTCGCGGGATAGTTTTTGCTCGACGACAGAGCCCATGCGATTCCGGACATCGCCCGGCCGTTGGCCTCGGCCATGATCTTGAACAATTGCGGCAGCGTTTTGGCGTCGATCAGGCGCGACAGCGCCTCGACGTAAGCCTGGCTCTCGCGCTTTTCGGCCGTCGTCAGGGCGTCGACAATGGGTTCGATGGCACTCGGTCCGAGCGCGACCAGTTTTTCCAAGGCCTTTTGCGCCAGGGGACTGCCCGGATTGCCGCTCGATTTAACCTCGGCGATGAGCCGATCGGCACGATAGTTGGCGAATAAACTCATTCGGTGCCTTTATTGCACATCCCTCGGGAGCCATCCATTCTCACCGTAAGCGTTGCGGTCCACCGCGGCATGCATCTCAACTCCAGATTATGCCACACCGCACGGCGTTGTCCGCCTGCGGTACAATCCCCAGCTTATATGAATCAACCTGCTGCCACCGATAACGCAATTCGCGAAAAGCTAAGTAGCTATACGGATCCCTATCTTTCGCAGACGCTGGCGGAAGCCAAAGCTGTGGAGTCCGTCACACTGCAGAACGGAGCGGTGAGCGTGGGACTCGTGCTGGGCTTTCCGTGTGCGGACTACGCCGGCGAACTCAAGACCGCATTGCAGAACCACCTGCAGCCGCTGCTGGGGCAATGTCGACTGGATCTCACTTTGCGGGCGCAAATTACGGCGCATGCGGTGCAGCGCACGCTCAAGCCCCTGGGCAACGTGAAGAACATAGTCGCGGTGGCCTCGGGCAAGGGTGGCGTGGGCAAGTCCACCACCGCGGCCAATTTGGCGCTGGCCTGGGCCGCCCAGGGGGCCAAGGTCGGATTGCTGGACGCCGATATTTACGGCCCCAGCCAGCCATTGATGATGGGGTTGACCGGCGCCAAGCCGGTGAGCGAGGACGGCAAACACTTGACCCCTTTGCGCGCTCATGGGGTCGAAGTGATGTCCATCGGTTTCATGATCGATCAAGAGCAGCCCATGGCGTGGCGCGGGCCCATGGTGACCCAGGCTTTGACGCAGCTGTTGGGGGAGACGAATTGGGGCGAACTGGACTATCTGGTCGTCGACATGCCGCCGGGCACCGGCGACATACAGCTGACCCTGGCGCAGCGGGTTCCCGTGAGCGGCGCCGTCATCGTCACCACGCCCCAGGATATCGCCCTGCTGGACGCGCGCAAAGGCCTCAAGATGTTCGAGAAGGTCGAAGTTCGCGTGCTCGGGGTGGTGGAGAACATGAGCGTGCACGTATGCAGTCAGTGCGGTCATGTTGAGCACGTGTTCGGCAGCGGCGGCGGCGCGCGGATGGCAACGCAGTACGGCGTACAATTATTGGGCGAGCTGCCCTTGGATATCCGCATCCGCGAGGATGCGGACGGCGGCGCTCCGACCGTGATTTCCGAGCCCGGCAGCGCCCGCGCACAGGCCTACTTTCAGATGGCACGGCGGACGGCGGCGCGGTTGGCGACCCTGAACAAGGATTACAGCCGGGCATTCCCCAAGATCACCGTAGAAGCGACGTAATGAGCATCAAGAGCGATCGTTGGATCAGGCGCATGGCCGCCAGCGCCGGCATGATCGATCCTTTCTCGCCCCAACAAGTGCGCATGGCAGACGGCCACAAGATCGTCTCCTATGGGACGTCGAGCTATGGCTACGACGTGCGCTGCACCGACGAATTCAAGATCTTCACCAACATCAATTCCACCATCGTCGACCCGAAGAATTTCGACGAAAAGTCCTTCGTGGATTTCAAAGGCCCGGTGTGCATCATTCCGCCGAACTCCTTTGCGCTCGCGAGCACGGTGGAGTTCTTCCGCATTCCGCGCAATGTTTTAGTCGCGTGTCTCGGAAAAAGCACGTACGCAAGGTGCGGGATAATCGTGAACGTAACGCCTTTGGAACCGGAGTGGGAAGGGCACGTGACCTTGGAGTTTTCCAATACCACCCCGCTGCCGGCGAAGATCTACGCCAACGAA
>Ga0209488_10000412_pt1 | contig 35572 bp, 32 predicted proteins | sample Rivendell_Oct201_8_FD_188349 | JGI IMG/M metagenome (GOLD analysis project Ga0209488, IMG submission 188349) | Vadose zone soil microbial communities from the Eel River Critical Zone Observatory, Northern California, USA -... | ecosystem: Environmental > Terrestrial > Soil > Vadose zone >...
ACTGATTTGATCGAGAAGCGCAAGAATACCCGCCCCCGCCCGCATGTGATGAGCGCATACAACGCAAGTCACGAGAAATACGCGGAGCTCTATCAGAAGCTCGCGAAATGACAGACTACCTCACCCTGCCGGAAGTTCTCTGGGTGCACGCGGATCAGATCGCGCGCTACGGCGGCAGACCCGGCGTACGGGGTCCGGGGCACCTGGAAGCGGCGCTGTTTCGGCCGAAAACCGGCCACTACGTCGATCTCATCGAGGAAGCCGCGGCGCTTTGGGAAAGCCTGGCTCAGTATCACCCGTTCATCGACGCCAACGAGCGCACGGCCTTTGCATCGACCTATACGTTTCTGACCATCAATGGTCTGCGGCTCACGGCGACCGCCGAAGATACGTACTCGTTCATCTCGGATCTGTATCCGACCAACGGGTTCAGTTTCGAGGTGCTGGTGCCTTGGTTGCGGAGACATGTCGACCTCTGTCCATGAGCATCACGGACTTTTCCGCTCTCATGCGAACGAGAGTAGACGAATGAGGCGCAAGAAGGTCCTAATCACCTCATAATTTGAGGCGATCAGCTCAAATGCCTTGCGCTGGTCGGCGCGGGCCGCGCGGTCCGTTACGAACTCCCGGCCTGATTCAGCTCCAAGGCTCCTTTAGGAGCTTGCGCTCCCACGCCAGCGAGTGGGTCACGATCGCCTCTAGGTCGTCGTATTGCGGTCGCCACCCGAGCTCCGCCCGGATGCGGTCGGCCCGCGCCACCAGATAGGCCGGATCGCCGGCCCGGCGCGGCTCTTCGCGGACGACCAGGGGCCTGCCGCCGACGGTTTCCACCATGCGCAGCACTTCGCGGACCGAGTACCCATGGCCATAACCGACATTCAACGTGACCGATTTGCCGTTGCCGCGCAGAAAGTCCAGTGCGTTCAAATGCGCGGCAGCCAGATCCTCGACGTGAAGATAGTCCCGCATCCCCGTCCCATCCGGTGTGGGGTAATCGCTGCCGAATACCGATACGTGCGACCGTTTGCCCACCATTGCCTCGCAGGCCACCTTGGTCAACAGAGTAGCGCCCTGCGTCGCCTGACCGATCCGTCCCCCAGGGTCCGATCCGGCGACATTGAAATACCGCAGTGCCACATAGCGCAGCCCGCTCACCGCGGCGACATCGCGCAGCATCCACTCGCTCATGAGTTTGGACGTGCCGTAGGCATTGATGGGACGCGTCGGCGTCTCTTCGTCGGCGTAACCCTGGTCCGGCATGCCATACACCGCGGCAGTGGACGAAAAGACGAAGTGCTTGACCTGGTGCTCGAGGCAGACCTGCAGCAGTGCACGCGTGGAACAGGTGTTGTTACCGTAGTACTTGAGCGGCTCCGCGACCGACTCCGGCACGATGGTATGGGCCGCGAAATGCATGACGGTCTCGACCCGGTGCTCCGCCATTAGCCGCGACACCAGCGCAGAATCGCCCACGTCGCCGACAATCAGCTCGCCTGCGGTCACCGCCTGCCGGAAGCCTCGGCCCAAGTTATCCAGGACGATGACTTTCTCGGCGGCCTCGCCCAATTGCCGTACGACGTGACTGCCGATGTAACCGGCGCCGCCGGTGACCAGAATGCTTCCCTTTGACACACCCACTCCTGACAACGGGGCTTATGCCCGCTAAGGATGGGCAGTATCGGTGGGTCCGGTGTTTCTTACAATGCGCCGGGGCTTGAGACTGGTGACTTTGCGGTCGTCGGCGGCTGAGGCCAAGGTAGCTTGGCGCGCCGACACCAGATCATGCGATTCAGGCGCCGGTTTGTATTCTTCGACGACTTCGCCCAACAAATGCAACGCCCGATGGCAATCGAATCGGCTCATCGCCACGAGGATCTCTTCCAGCAAGGATTGAACGCGCTCCCAGGGTAAGGAATGCTCAATGGCCCGCAGGATCATCGGGTGCTCGGTGCCGGTGACATTGTTGCCGATCAGCAATTCCTCGTAGAGCTTCTCCGCCGGACGCAGGCCGGTATAGGAGATCTCGATATCCCCTTCGGGATGCTCCTCGTCGCGTACCGTCAATCCCATGAGATTGATCATGCGCCGAGCCAGGTCCCCAATCCGGACCGGTTTGCCCATGTCGAGCACGAAGACATCGCCGCCCTCCGCCATCGACCCCGCTTGAATCACCAGCTGCGCGGCCTCCGGGATGGTCATGAAATAGCGGATTACCTCAGGATGCGTCACGGTTACCGGGCCACCGGCTTTGATCTGCTCATTGAACAGCGGAACGACCGAACCGGACGATGCCAGTACATTGCCGAATCGCACCATGCAAAACCGCGTCTTGCTGCCGCGCCGATGCAAGCCTTGTAGGACAATTTCGGCGAATCGCTTGGTCGCACCCATGACGTTGGTGGGATTCACGGCCTTGTCGGTGGATATCAGGACGAATGTCTCCACCTCGGTTTCATGCGCCGCCTCTGCCGCATACCAAGTGGCAATGACGTTGTTATGGATCCCCTCTATGACGTTCTGTTCGACAATGGGCACATGTTTGTAGGCCGCCGCGTGGTACACGGTTTGCACCCGGTATGCCTGCAGTATGTCGCGCAAGCGAAACTTGTGGTGGGCATTGCCGATCAAGCCGACCAAATCGACCGACAGCGCGTGTTGGTCCCCAAAATTGCGCAGTTCGCGCTGAATGTTGTATAGGGCCAATTCAGACATTTCGAACAAGACCAGCCGCTTCGGGCCTAGGCCGATGATCTGCCGACACAGTTCGGAGCCGATGGAACCACCGGCCCCGGTTACCATGACGACACGATCGCGAATGCACGCATCGAACAGGCCCGGCTTGGGCGGTACCGAATCGCGTCCTAGCAGGTCGCAAACGTCCACCTCGCGAATGTCTCCCACCGCCGCGCTGCCGGTCACCAACTGTTCAAATTCTGGGACGGTTTGCACGTGCACACCCAACGGCTCCAACCCGCTCAAGATTTCCCGGCGTCGGCGCCGGGTCAACGACGGCAACGCCAGCAATATACGGTCGATATTGCGGTCTTTGATCAATGCGGGGAGTTGTTCGGGCGGGTAAACCTTGATCCCGTTCACCATGCGGCCCTGCAAACTCTTCTTGTCGTCGACGAAGATCAACGGGTCAAAGGCTCGAGTGGTCAACAACGCGGTGGAAAGGCGTGCACCCGCATCGCCTGCCCCATAAATGGCCACCCGGGCAACCGTTGGCTGGATGTAGTGGATGAGCAAGTAGTAACGCACCACGAAGCGTGAGCCCGCCACGTAAAGCAGCGTGAGGCAGGAATAGATGGCCACGACGCTCCAGGAGAGCGCCGGTATCCCTAGCCAGAGACCCAACATACCCAGCAAAACACCGCTCAAAAAGACCGCAAATGCAACGGCGAAGACCGCCTTGTGGCCGAGAAAGCGGATAACAGCGCGGTACAGGCCCATGCGCACGAAAATCGGCGTGCTGATCGCGACGACAGCGAGGTAGGCCGGCCAATCAGTGATCGAGAACGCGGGACTACCAGACTTGAGACTCAACGCGGCCCACAAGGCCAGTGGCATCATCACCGAATCGGCGCAAATCGCGATGACCCTTTTGAGCGGTCCCGGCAGCTCAACAGTTTGCCGCGCAAAGTCGTCGGTTGTTTCCACGGTCTTTGAACCCAAAGTGAGCCTCCCTGACACCCAGCCCCGTCGACGGCCGCAAATGTTCAGTTTCGCCGCCGATAAGGAATCTTTCGTCTCCCTGCCGTACAGTGTACCGAATTTATTTAACCAGTCACCGGCAGTCCTGCAAGTTTACAGCGAGTTAATACTCCCTAACGCGCCAAGCAAGATCGCGTTGACTGCGTTACATAGGCTCTAGAGTCGCGCGACGGCGGAATGTTCCTCGCACCTCGTAGGTGCGCTCGAAGCCATTTTTTGAGCGGGATTTTCGCGTGCCAGCCCACGCCGGTCCAGTCGCGACACGTCCAGCAGCTTGCGCGGCGTACCATCGCGGTTAAGCGGAGTCAAAGATCGGCCAGCCGTTGTAGCCAACTACCGACATTACGAGTAGCCAACTACCGACATTACGAGTAGCCAACTACCGACATTACGAGTAGTCAACTACCGACATTACGAGCTCCGTCAGTTCGCGAATCGTCACGACCTCACCCCAGCCAATATTTACAGACTCAGCATCCTAGAGATCATGGCCGCACGTCCTCATCGGAGTGCGGCGCATGTCGAAAATTTTGGAAGTGGTCTGTCTCCCATATCGTGGGTTGCGCAGGTGAGTGCGCCGAAAACTGAATAAAGATGCAAAACGGCCTCGGCAAGATCGTCCCCATGGAGAAATTCGCGACGCGGTGTGCCGGTTCACCGGCAATGTCCCTAATTCGGGAATCCTCGCGCACGGCATCGTTTACACTCCGCGCTTTTAGCACGGAGTCGCAATGCGAGGCTTGAGCAGACACAGGATCGCCGTTATTGGTCTCGGGTATGTTGGTTTGCCGCTGGCGGTGGAATTCGGCAAGAAATACCGCACCGTCGGTTTCGATATAAACCCTATTCGCATCAAGGAGTTGAAAGCGGGACGCGACATTACGCTGGAAACGACTCGCGCGGAACTCAAGGCAGCGCGCAAACTGCGTTTCTCGGCCCAGATCAAGGAAATCAAATCCTGCAATGTATTCATCGTTACCGTGCCGACGCCGATCGATCAATACAAGCGCCCGGATTTAACCCCACTGCTCGAAGCCAGCGAGACTGTCGGCCGCATCCTGAAGAAGGGCGATATCGTCATCTACGAATCCACTGTCTATCCAGGCTGTACCGAGGAAGTCTGCGTGCCGGCACTGGAGCGCTTTTCATCGCTGCGCTTCAACAAGGAATTTTACTGCGGCTATAGTCCCGAGCGCATCAACCCGGGCGATAAACAGCATCGTCTGGCAACCATCAAGAAGGTAACTTCCGGCTCAACGCAGCGGATCGCTGAACTCGTAAACGCCCTGTACGCGTCGATCATCACGGCGGGAACGCATCAGGCATCGAGTATCAAAGTGGCTGAAGCCGCCAAGGTGATCGAGAACACTCAGCGCGACGTGAATATTGCGCTCATCAACGAACTTTCGCTGATCTTCAAGCGCATCGGTATCGATACCGAGGAGGTATTGCGAGCCGCGGGCACGAAGTGGAACTTCTTACCGTTCCGTCCGGGTCTAGTGGGCGGTCATTGTATCGGTGTGGATCCCTACTATTTGACGCACAAGGCGACCGAAATCGGCTACCACCCGGAAATGATCCTGGCGGGGCGCCGCATCAACGATGGCATGGGAGAGTACGTCGCCCAGCAGGTCATAAAGCTCATGACCGAGCGGCGCATCATGATCGCTGACTCGAAAATCCTGATTCTCGGCCTTGCATTCAAGGAGAATTGTCCCGATCTGCGCAACAGCAAGGTAATGGATGTGGTGAACGAGTTGCTGCGCTTCGATGCCAAAGTCGACGTTTACGATCCTTGGGTCGACGCCGATGCGGCGTACCGCGAATATGGACTTCGTCCAATCAGAACACCGAAGCCGGCCTGCTACGATGCGATCGTGCTCGCCGTCGGGCACGACGAATTCAAGGCGATGGGCGTGCGTAAAATCCGCCGATTGGCGAAGAAAGTACATGTGCTCTACGACGTCAAGTACCTGTTTGCGCACGATCAGACGGACGGGCGATTGTAGTCCCATATGAAGATCTTGGTCACCGGCGCGGCAGGATTCATTGGATTTCACGTCTCGCAAGGATTGCTTGCGCGCGGCGATGAGGTAGTCGGGCTCGATAACCTGAACGATTACTACGATCCGCGCCTCAAAGCTGCGCGGCTCGAGATATTGCAGCGGCACGAGAAGTTTCGCTTCGTCAAGCGCGATCTGATCGATCGCGGCGGCATCGAGACCTTGTTCGCGACGGAGAACTTCGGCCGCGTAGTCCATCTCGCCGCTCAGGCGGGCGTGCGCAATTCGATCGAAAATCCGCACATCTATGTCACCAGCAATGTAACCGGCTTTTTGCACATCATCGAGGGATGCCGCCATCACGGCGTCGAGCACCTGGTGTACGCATCCACCAGTTCGGTGTACGGGGCGAACACGCACATGCCGTTCTCCGTCGACCAAAACGTCGATCATCCACTCACCTTGTACGCGGCAACCAAGAAGGCCAATGAGCTCATGGCGCATTCCTATTCGTCGTTATACGGTCTGCCGACCACGGGGCTTCGCTTCTTCAGCGTTTACGGACCCTGGGGACGGCCGGACATGGCCTTGTTCAAGTTCACGGCCAATATACTCGCCGGCAAACCGATCGATGTATTCAACTACGGCAGGCACAAGCGGGATTTCACCTATGTAGGCGACATTGCGGCGGGCGTTATAGCCGCCGTGGACCGCATTGCGAGCCCGGATGCGGGCTGGAACTCAGACGCTCCGAATCCCAGCACGAGCCGCGCACCCTACAGGCTGTACAACATCGGCAATCAACGGCCGGTGGAACTGTTGCGGTACATCGAAGTGCTCGAACAATACCTCGGCCGCAAGGCTCAGAAGAACCTGTTGCCGCTGCAGCCAGGCGACGTACCCGATACGTTGGCAGACGTGGAAGCGTTGACTCGCGACGTCGGTTACCGCGCCAATACACCCGTCGAAGAGGGTGTGAAGCTATTCGTCGAGTGGTATCGTGACTATTATCATCCACAGACTGCGTAACAGAATCGAATGTCGAGGCGGATTTTCATCACTGGAGCCGCAGGGCTCGTCGGACAAAACCTGATTGCGCACCTGCTGCAATCCGGCAGCACGGATATCGTCGGTCTCGACAAACATGCGCACAATCTCGCGATCCTGAGGCATCTCCATCCCAACGTTCATCTGATCGATGCGGACTGTGCCGAGCCCGGACCCTGGCAGCAAGTCCTTCGTGGCTGCGACGAGCTGATTCTATTGCACGCCCAGATCGGCGGTTTGAATAAAGATGAGTTCGTCCGCAACAACGTGGAAGCAACACGCGTTGTTTTGGGGACCGCCGCTGAAGGCCGCGTGTCGCATGTGGTTCACGTCAGCTCATCAGTGATCAATTCGTGCGCGCGGGATTTTTACGTCGATACCAAGAAGCAGCAGGAAGCGCTGGTGCTCGAATCTACGATACCGCATGTCATTCTGCGGCCCACGCTGATGTTCGGCTGGTTCGACCGTAAGCATCTGGGATGGTTGATGCGATTTTTGAAGCGCGCCCCGCTATTTCCCGTTCCCGGCAGCGGAAGGTATCTGCGCCAGCCGCTGTACGCGGGTGATTTCTGTGCCATCGTCGCGTCCTGTCTGCAGACGCGCATCGCGGGTGAATACAACATCTCCGGGTTGAGCAAGATCGACTATATCGATCTCATCAAGGAGATCAGGCGCGTGTCCGGCGCCCGCACTCCCATCGTGCACATCCCGTATTCGATGTTTTGGCTGCTGTTGACGATATATGCACTGTTCGACCGTGACCCGCCTTTTACCACCGCGCAGCTGAAAGCGTTGGTCATTCCGGAAGTGTTCGAGATCATCGACTGGCCCGGAGTATTCCACGTGACGCCCACTCCACTGCGCGAAGCTCTGCAACGCACATTCAACGATCCACGCTTTGCCGATGTCGCGCTCCAGTTCTGATCCGCGCGGGAAGAAGCTGATTGTCATCGGTGCGGGGCCCATGGGTCTGGCGGCGGCCTACTACGCTTGCGGCCTCGGATATGACGTCGAAGTCCTGGAAGCGTCGGACCGTCCCGGCGGCATGGCGGCTCATTTTGATTTCGGCGGTATTTCCCTGGAGCGCTTTTATCACTTCTGCTGCAAGGGCGATCAGGATACGCTGGCGCTGCTGGCGGAGCTGGGGCTGCCGAACGCCATGCGGTGGGTGCCGACCAAGATGGGCTACTTCGTCGACGGACGGCTTTACCCGTTCGGCGACCCCATCTCGTTGTTGCGTTTTCCAAAGCTGCGGCTGGTGGAAAAGATCCGCTACGGGGCGATGGTTTTTTTTGCCACGAAGCGGCGGGACTGGTCCCGCCTGGATCGGATCAGCGCTCGGCAGTGGTTCATACGGTGGTGCGGTCAGCGTGCTTACGACAGGCTGTGGCGACCGCTGTTCCAACTCAAGTTTTTCGAGTTTGCCGATTCCATCTCCGCGGCATGGGTATGGCAGCGCATCAAGCGCCTGGGAAATTCCCGCCGATCCCTCTTCCAGGAGGAACTCGGCTATATCGAGGGCGGCTCCCAAACGCTCATCGATCATCTGGTCGAGGCGATTCGCCGTCGAGGCGGGCGCGTACGCTTAAATACGCCCGTACGGCATATCCTCGTCGAAAGCAATGCGGCGAACGGCGTCGAAACGACATCTGCGGAAGTCGTGCAGGCGTCGGCGGTCATCTCGACGGTGCCGTTGCCTTATGTTCCTGCGATGCTACGGCGCGATGCCGGCCATCTCGTCTCGCGCTATGAAGGTTTCGACAACGTCGCAGTCGCGTGCGTCATACACAAGCTGCGCAGATCCGTGTCGCCGAATTTCTGGGTGAACATCTCCGATGCGGCGATCGGAATCCCGGGTTTCGTCGAATTCTCGAACCTTCGCCCGCTTCCCTACACTATCGTGTACGTTCCCTACTACATGCCCACCAGCCACGAGAAGTTTTCCTGGTCGGATGCCGCGTTGGGCGATGAAAGTTTCGACTTTCTCCGGCGCATCAATCCGGCGCTGATGCCTTCGGACCGGATCGACACGCATGTGGGGCGGCTGCGATACGCGCAGCCCGTATGCACCGTTGGCTTCGCCTCCAGGCTGCCCCCTTCCCAGACGGCGGTGAGCGGGCTGCAAATCGCCGACACTTCTTTTTATTACCCGGAAGACCGCGGCGTCTCGGAGAGCATCAAGTACGCGCGGCAAATGGTCGCATCGCTAGGGCTAGGCCGTCATTGAGACGATCCAGCACCGGGCTTCTTTGCGACGATCAGGAACTGCTTGCCGAGAATACCGGAGCTCAGCGGGCGCAACTTGAGATAAAGCGCCACGAGCCATGCCGCCTGCGGCAACGCCGAGCGAGTCGTGTAAGGCAAGAAGCGCGCTTCGACTCGCAAGAGATCGAAGCCGATGATCGTCAGCGCCTCGCACAGACTCCGGTCGCTGAGCGGTACGTGATGGTCGAAGAAGTCCCAATAGGCACCCGGAACGAGCCGCACATTCGGGCCAAGCAGTATAAGCGTCCCGCCCGGGCGCAGCACCCGTAGCGCCTCGCGCAGCACATTCGAGACCTCCTCCTTGCAGGACAAATGCTCGAGAAAATTCGATGAGAAGACCACATCGACCGCATCGGCGTCGAGGAATCCGAGATCGCTCGCCGACGCTGCCTGCACTTCCACGCCCGGCGCCGCAAAGGCGGCCGTGTCCGGGTTCAGATCGACAGCGATGCGCCGGCGCGCCCGTGCGGCGTTGATGAACTCGCAGAAGCCTGCGCCCAGGTCGACTACGGTGTCCTCCGATCCGATCCAGCGTCCAAATACGTTTCGATACAGCACGTCCCATACGACCGCCTTGCGCGCACGGTCCGCTTCATCAAATCGATTGCGGTACAATTGCTTCAAGTCCATCGTCAATTCCTCAGGCTGCGTGAGCGCGGCATGTCACCTGAAAGTCAGCAGGCGATGCCCAAAGTAGCTGGTTATCATGGGAGCGACCACCCCCGCCAGATGGCCGACCGCTTCTGCATGCGACTCGATTCCTACGGTTGGCAAAAGCCACCGAGCCAGTGCCACACTTATCACGAAAGTTTGTACCGCGGCGAGCAGGTTCACCGCGACGAATCTAAGGAGTTGCGGTCCGGGCGCCTTGCCCTGCGCATCAAACACATACGTCCGCATCAACAGAAAGCCCGTGGCGAGCCCGACGAGAAAGGCTAACAGAACAGCCCACTCGTATCGCATCCAAAGGCTGAAAATGAAGCGCGAGCCAAAATTGGCCGCGGCTGCCGTACCACCGGCCAGCAAGTAGTTGCAGAATTGCTGATTCACAACTTGAGACGCTTGAACACCGCTTCGGGCAGCAGGCGAATGGCCATCATGATCAGCCGCCAGAATCCGGGCGCATAGACGACATCGCGCCGCCGATCGATGGCCGCCACAATGCGCGCGGCCACGGCGTCGGGGTCTGCGGTAAGCAGCGCCGGCAGATTCAAATGCGCGGTCATCTGCGTAGCGACGAAGCCCGGTTTGATCGTCACTACATGCACGCCCAGACGGTGTAGTTGAGCGCGCAAGCCGGAAGCGAAGGCATGAATTGCGGCCTTCGCGGCACCATACAGATAATTGCCGGGCCGCCCTCGGTCTCCGGCGACGGAGCCGATCACGGCAATCACGCCTTCGCTCTGCGATTGAAAGCGCTGCGCCAAACCGGCAAGACATACCAAGACGCTTTCCGCATTGACTCGGAACTCTCGAATCAAATATGCAGTGTCCGCGGCCGCACGCGCCTGGTCCGGCAGAGATCCATAAGCCACCAAAGCGATTTGCACCACGCCCAAGGCGGTCCAGGCGGCTTGCTGCATGATCGCCAACTGTTCGGCATCCTCTGCGTCCATGACGAAGATATCCACGGAACCGGCTCCGCGGGCCCGCAAATCGCCCGCAACAGCTTCGAGCTTGGCGGAGCTGCGCGCCGCAAGAAACAGCCGCGCGCCCCGTTCGGCGTAACGCCGTGCCACGGCCTGCGCGATTCCCGAGGTGGCACCGACCACGAGCACGCTTTGCGTCATTGGGTCACACGCCGCCAAAATCTGGACATCAATTGTGGGTCGCGCAAGCCTTCCACCTCTTCCCACGCCGGGTATGCGCGTTGAAAATGAGCGGCACTCATATGCGCGTCCTTGGCAGGGTAAAGCCTACCGCCCGCATCGTGCACCAGAGCGTCGAGTTTGTCGAAGAGTTGTCGATTGATCTGCGCGCGCTGCGGGAAGTCGAGTGCCAACGAGATTCCAGGCATGGGGAACGACAACAGACCAGGAGAAGCCAAGTCCCCGCATCGTTTGAGGACGGTAAGAAACGAGCCGGTGCCGCTTTTCGCGATCTCCCGTACCACCGAGCGAATGGCCTCCTTGCTGTTGGCTTGTGGCACGACGCACTGATACTGCTGAAACCCTGCATTGCCGTACATGCGATTCCAACCCAAGAGACGGTCAAGGGGATAGAAGAAAGCGTCGTAATTCACGGACCTTCGCACGTCACTGCGCACTTGGCCGTGATAAATGGCGGCATTGAAGGCGTGCAAACTGAAGCGGTTGATCAGGGAAACAGGCGGGTGGATCAGCATGTGCAAACCGCGCCGCCGTTCCGATTTCAATTCACCGTCCGGTGCGTGGTTACCCGCAATATAATGCCCGCGCGCCATGTTTCGCCCACCCGCCAGGCAATCTATCCACGCGACGGTATATTCGTAATCTTTGTCGTAGCGATACGCGAGATCGAAAAATTCATCCAGTCCGCCGAACCGGATCCGGCGCTCCTCCATGCGAGCGGAGGTTACCGGCCTCAACTGCAGCTCGACGGTCAGGATGATACCGGTGAGCCCCAATCCGCCCACCGTCGCGGCGAATACCTCAGGGCGCTCGTCAAGCGAAGTGGCGATCACCCCTTGGTCGCTGCGATATAGCGTCAGCCTCTTTACGTGGCGACCGAAGGTCCCCGTTACATGGTGATTCTTGCCATGCACGTCGTTTGCCACCGCACCGCCGAGCGTGACGAACTTTGTTCCGGGTGTTACCGGAAGAAACCAGCCCATCGGCAAGGCGACACGGATCAACTCAGCGAGCGTCAAGCCGGCTTCTGCAACGATCGAGCCGGTTTGCCAGTTCGCCGACAAAAGGCGATTCATGCCGGACATGACGAGCACATGATCCGATACGGCCAGACACGAATCGCCATAGCTGCGTCCGCAGCCGTAAGCAAGCGCTGGAACCGGCTGCCCGAATTTCGCGAGCGCCGGCGGCACATCTTCCTGCCAATGGATCGGATGACCGTGTTGCGGGAATCGCGGAAACCGGCCCCACGAAGTCAGTGCTCCGTCGGTCATGCGGCCACCCAGAACACCAGCCCGAACAGCACGCCTACCACTAGGCTCGTACGATCTCGTACGGCAAACACCACGGGGTCGTCATTCATTTCGCCGCGATGCGTCAGCATCCAGATCCAACTGACCCAGAACAGCAGGAGTGGGCAGGCGAGCCAGATGAGTTGCGGATGGCGATAGAGCACCGTGGTGTTTTGATCCTGTATGTATAACGCCAGCACCATGACTGAAAGGTAGCCGGACGCCGCTCCCAACGATGAAATCATCCCAAGATCCTGCGGATAATAGCCGCGACCTCGAGTTTGCTCGGTGTCTCCCCTGCTGCGCGCACCGAATAGCTCCGTGTAGCGCTTGGCCAAAGCGAGGCTCAGGAAAATGAACATGGAGAACGCCAGCATCCAGAACGTCAGCACCAAGTGAAAGACCAGCGCGCCCGCGATAATTCGCAATGTATAGAGCATCGCAAGCGTGACGACGTCCACGACCACGAAGCGTTTTAACCAAAAGGAATACGCCACGCTCGCAAAGTAGTATGCCGCCAGCGCCACGGTAAACTGCCAGGGCAAGAGCCAATAGGCGCACCCAAAAGCGAATACAAGCAGCATCGGGAACGCCAGCAGACCGGTCTTGACCGGCAACTGCCCCGAGGCAAACGGGCGCCGGCTTTTGTGGGGATGAAGACGGTCATGGTTCAGATCCAATAGGTCATTGAGCAGATAAGCGCTCGAGGCAGAGCAACTGAAAAGAATAAAAGCGGCCAGACCATTGAGCAACACGGCGGGGCTGCCAAACTGATGGCTCGCAAGCAGCGGCACGAAGATCAGCAGGTTTTTAAGCCACTGATGCACGCGCACCGCTCTGACCCACAACGAGGCGCGGTGGCGCAATGAGCTATGCACCATGGTTCCGGCGCTGAGTCATGCTGGTGATGCGTCTGTTGGCTCAAGCGATGATGAACCGGCCGCGCGCTTCGCCCGAGTGAATCCCACGAGAGCGACCAGATAGGCCGACACGAATATCACCGCAAGCACGGCATCGACTGCCTCGGGATGAAGTCTCAGCGCCCCGACGCCGAGAGCGTAGCCAATCGCGCTCACGAACACGATTGCGGCGGAAAAATACAGGAAAAGTTTGCCGGATAGCGATGCCAAGGCAGCCACGGCAAACATGATCGCGATGTTCATGCGGTTCATGGCGCCCTTGTCCAGCCAGAGACAAACGAATGCTACGGCAAGCCCCGCACAAAAATTCAGCGGATCGATGCGGCGTTTGGCGAGCAGCACGCCCAGCGCGCCGCAGAACAGCACCACCACGATCGTCTTTGCGGTGACGTACCCGGCCCCGCCGAACCACGGAAACAATACCCAAGGCGACGCGTGTTCCGGTGCGTGGACACTATTCTGAACCCCCCGGGCCACCATGGCGTACACGAAGTAATCCCCGAATGCAGCGAAAGCGGCAGCCACCGGAATGAGGCCGCCCAGCAGCGTCCACAGCGCGAACCGCGGCCACTCATTGTTCGCGCGGACCAGCCAAAGGGGGAACAGGAAGATACCGAGGAGCTTGAACAAGACGGACAGCGACAGGACCAGACCGATGCCCAGTCCCCGCCTTATCGTCGTTGCGGCCGGCGACAACAGAAGCGCCGCGGCGAAAAGCAACAGCGACGTTTGAAACTGCTTGTCCTCCGGAATCGCGCAACCCGACACGATCAACACCGGATTGATGACCGTCAGGCATAGCATCCCTGCCTGATCGGACGCGCTTTCGATACTGCCGCGCAGCGTCTTCAGCAGGGCAACCAGACCCAGAAATATGGCGATGTCGCCCAGGATGAACAACAGTCGCCATTCGAAGCGGGAGCCTCGCGCGACGGTTTCGAACAGCGCATACAGTGCGGTGGATGCCGGTAGGTTGCCGGAAACATAGTAGTCCCAGGCTTCCTGAGTCTGGGTGAACTCGTCGACCCCGGGGCCGGCGGCCATCTTTGCCCGCAGTGCCCCGCGCAGCGCGGGCTGGCCGGCATAGTCGTACGGGTTGAGGCCCGCCAGCATGGTTTGGCCGGTCCCCTGATAGATGCGCGGGTCCAGAAAGTCCGCCGTTCGGGGCGTCGTGAGGATGACCGCCAACCGGATGACGAGAATGCCGGCGATGCCGAGCAGCACGAAAGTGCGTTCAGACAGCGGAAGCCACGAGAAGCGTAATACATGAGCCCAGCGCATCGGCATCTTCTCCAAAGTCGACTGCATCCCGATGATGAGCGATCGTCGCGCGCTACCGGCGTTGCAAATTCGGCCCACCAATGCTGATAGAATACGTCAAGACGAATTCGGTCGCGAGGATTCACGCAGCTGTATGCGCCCTACTCAGCTTGCTCCGCCATCTGCTGTTGAGCGGCAACCTTCGGCTAACGCTATGATGTGTGATCGACAACGCCAATCGGCGCCGCGCATCGTTCGAGTATTGCTTCAGTATGGCGGTCAGTATGGCGGTCAGTATGGCGGTTGACAAAGGTGGTTCGCGGCGTCGCTCGGTGGCTCGCGCAAATCGGGAAAATGTTGCATGAATAAGCCGGTGAACGATCGCAAAATACGCTTCGCGTTGGTCGGCTGCGGCCGAATCGCAGCGAGCCACATCGGCGCGATCAATGCGCATGGCGAGCGTTGCGAATTGGTTGACGTTTGCGATGTTGATCCTGCCAGGTTGGCCGATGCCGTCGCCAAGACTGGCGCGGCGGGGCACTCGAGTCTCGAAAGAATGCTGGCGGGTACACGAGCGGATTGCGTCGTGCTTGCATCACCGTCGGGCCTGCACTCGGCGGAGGCCATCCGGGTGGCCGAAGCCGGCAAGCATGTGATGACCGAGAAGCCGATGGCGACCCGATGGCAAGATGGTCTGGCCATGGTTCGTGCCTGTGATGCCGCTGACGTGAGGCTTTTTGTCGTCAAGCAGAATCGGCGCAATCGAACGTTGCAGATGCTGAAGCAAGCAATCGAGGCGCGCCGCTTCGGCAGGATCTATATGGTCAGCATCAATGTTTTCTGGAGCCGTCCTCAGAGCTATTATGACGGCGCCAAATGGCGCGGTACCTGGGAATTCGACGGCGGGGCGTTCATGAATCAAGCCAGTCACTATGTCGATTTGCTGGATTGGCTGGTTGGACCAGTCGAAAGCGTGATGGCGTACACCGGAACACTGGCCCGGCGTATCGAGGTCGAAGACACGGGCGTTGCGGCGCTCAAATGGCGCAACGGCGCCATGGGTACGATCAGCGTGACCATGTTGACGTATCCGAAGAATCTGGAGGGCTCCATCACGATTCTGGGCGAAACCGGCACGGTGAGGATCGGCGGTGTGGCGGTCAACGAGATCCAGCATTGGGAGTTCGAGACTTCACACGACATGGATCAACGGATAACGGACGCGAACTATGAGACGACGTCGGTCTACGGTTTTGGACACCCGCTGTACTATGACAACGTCATTCGCACTCTGCGCGGCGAAGCGGAAGCTGAAACCGACGGGAGAGAAGGATTGCGCTCGCTGGAATTATTGATCGCGCTTTACAAGTCCGCTCGCGATGGACGGCGCATCAACTTGCCGCTCGAGTATTGACATCCGTGGCGGCAACATTTGTCCATCCAACTGCGATCGTCGACGAGGGAGCAGTGTTGGGCGACGGATGCCGGGTCTGGCACTTCGTTCATATTTCTGCGCAGGCGCGCATCGGGGCCGGCTGTTCTTTCGGTCAAAATGTCTTCGTCGGCAACGACGTTTCGATCGGCAATAATGTCAAGGTTCAAAACAACGTGTCGATTTACGATGCCGTAACTTTGGAAGACGACGTATTTTGCGGTCCGAGCATGGTATTCACCAACGTCTATAATCCGCGCTCCGCCGTGATTCGCAAGGCAGAGTACCGCAGGACACTCGTCAAGAAAGGCGCCACATTGGGTGCGAATTGCACGCTGATCTGTGGAATCACGATTGGAGAATATGCGTTCGTCGGCGCGGGCGCGGTGGTCAACAAAAGCCTTCCGGCGCATGCGCTGGCGGTCGGCGTGCCGGCGCGCCAAATTGGCTGGATGAGCCGGTTTGGCCGGCAATTGGATCTTCCTCTGCAGGGCAACGCGCGCGCCCGCTGCGATGAGACTGGTGAAGTCTACCTGCTTCGCGACGGTGTTTGCACCGTCGATGGACAGCCTTAGTGTACACGGAGTCCGCGCGCGCAATGCGGACAGTCAGTATCGTTGGAGCGCGTCCGCAGTTCGTGAAACTGTCGCCCGTTTCCAGGGCGATGAAACGGGCGCGGCTGAGGATCGACGATCGGATCGTTCATACGGGGCAGCATTACGATGATGCGATGTCCAAAATCTTTTTCGAAGAGCTGGAAATCCCACAACCGACCGTGAATCTCGGAGTCGGGTCGGGGCCCCAGGGCCGCCAGACTGCGCGCATGCTGGAAGCAATCGAGGTATACCTTTCCGAAGTACGGCCGGACGCGGTCATCGTCTACGGCGATACCAACTCGACGCTCGCGGGAGCGCTCGCTGCCGCGAAATTGCACGTTCCCGTCGCGCATGTGGAGGCCGGACTGCGCAGCTTCAACCGCAGGATGCCGGAAGAGTTGAACCGGATCGCGACCGATCATTTGTCGGACATCCTGTTCGCTCCGACAAGAACCGCGATCGAAAATCTGACGACGGAAGGCCTACAAAGCCGCGCACTCCTGACGGGCGATGTGATGTACGATGCGGTGTTGTACCATGCAAAAGCGGCGAGCGCCCGCTCGAGGATCATCAGGGATCTCGAGCTTGCGACAGGGGAATATGGGATCGCTACGATTCATCGGGCGGAAAATACGACCCCCGATGAACTCGGCACGCTGCTCCAGGCGATCAATGACGCCGCCTCGCGTTTTGGCCGGATCATTTTTCCGATGCATCCGCGCACCTCCTCCGTCTTGCAAAGCGACCTGCGCAATTGGCGCCCGGCCGCGAACCTCGTGGTTACGGGTCCGCTGAGCTACCTCGACATGTTGGCATTGATTCAAGGCGCGAGCTGGGTTCTCACGGATTCCGGAGGGCTGCAAAAAGAGGCGTTCTTCTTGAATTGTCCTTGCGTCACGCTGCGCAATGAAACCGAGTGGGTGGAAACACTGCAGCACGATGCAAACTGTATTGCGGGAAGCGACGGTGCGCAGCTGGCGGAAAGGTTGACCGAGCTCATGCGACGCCCACACCGGTCTTTCAACTCTGTACCGCGGAGTAGCGACGGGCCTTTTGGAACCGGGCACGCGGCCGAACAAGTCGTCGAGGCAGTTTGCGGCCTCTATGAGGCACGTCAATGAATGAACTCGCGGATTCCCCTCGAAACGATCTGAGCTTGGTGGAGTTGCTGCGGTTTGTCGGCCGGCACAAGAAGACCCTTGCCATTTACCTGGTGATCTTTACCGTCGCCGCGGCCGTTCTGGCGTTCACGTTGACGCCGAAGTATCGCTCCGAAGTGGTCGTGTCACCCGCGGAAGGTTCGAGCGGACTTGGCGAACTCGGCAGCCAACTCGGGGGCCTCGCGTCGCTGGCCGGTATCAACATCGGCGGAGCGGGCGCCAAGAAATCGGATGAGGCACTGGAGTTTCTGCGCTCGCGAAGCTTCACGGCCGGATTCATAGAACGTCACATGCTCCTGCCGATACTATTCGCGAAGAGGTGGGATTCCGCCCGCAATCAATGGCGCGACCCCGACCATGCCCCGACGATCGCCGAGGGCGTCAAGAAATTCTCCAAGCAGGTCAGGCAGATCGCGGAGGATAAGCGCACCGGAATAGTGACCGTGTCCATCGTCTGGAGCGATCGAGTAGCGGCCGCGGAGTGGGCCAACTGGCTGATCGCCGAAGCGGATAAGGCGTTACGGGACAGGGCCATCGGTGAGCAGAACCGCAGCATCGAATATCTGAAATCCGAGGCTGGCCAAACGTCCACGGTCGAGATCGCGAATGCGATCTCCAAGCTCATGGAAACCGAACTCAAGAACGCGATGGTGGCGCGCACGCGCGATGCATACGCGTTCAAAGTGGTGGATCCGGCCGTGGTGGCCGATCCCAAGGATCGCGACAGTCCGAATAAGCCCTTGATCGTCGTGCTGGGCGCAGGCTTAGGCTTTGTCGTCGGCGTCATTGTGGCTGCCGTCCGTCAACGCCGTCACGAGCGGCGCTGATCCCGGAGTGCCGGCGTGCTTCCCTTAGATTTCGTTCATGCGCTCTGCCTCATCGGCATTGCGATATACATATGGCAGCGTGAACCTCCACGGCTTTTGTTGACCCCGCTGATGCTGATTTCTTTTTTCGTCCTGTACGGGGCCGGGAACATCATCTACTTCGCCGGGGCGGACACGGTGCCGGACGTTCGCGACGCCGTTACCGTGTCCCTGATTCTGATGTGGATTGGCCTGGTAATCGGCCTTGAGTTCGCAAGGGCCAGCTGGCCGTCGCTCAACGCAAGATCCGAACTGGTGATCAGCCGTTGGAGAGCGACCGCGATATCCGACCGATCCGATGGCAATCAGCTGTTGGCCGCCGTGGGGATTTTGGTCGCTCTGTATATTTTGGCGACGTTCGTCTATCTCGGCAAACAGTCGCAATTCCTCGACTTTGTGTCGCTGCAAGAGTCGGTCGACAAAGCGAAATTCCGCCGTGATTTCGGCGCAGAGGGCGGATACCTCTATCAGACACTCATCGCCTCCGTGGCGCCTTTCCTGAGTTTTGCGTTATTGCTCAAAGGCATCGCGTCCAAGCGGCGATACTTGGGCGCGATCGGCCTGTTGGTCTGCGCCGCAGTATTCGCCGGGAAGCTCGGCACGTTCGAAAAGACTCCATGGCTCGTTTACGTACTGCAAATCATCGTTGTGTTTCAAGCCGCTAGAAGGCTCGAGCTCGGAATCGGCCGGATCTTGATTTTTGCGACCATCATGTTGGCAGGCGTAGTACTCGCATTGGTGATCGCGATACCTCAGATCGATTCAGCCGTTATACTCGCGTGGCTCGGCTATCGATTCTTCGAAGTCAACAATGAAGTCGTTTATCAGACCTTTTACGTGTATCCGCGTTATCTGCCCCATACGTGGGGCATGAATATCGGATTGGTTCACAACGTGTTCGGCACCGGGGAGCTTTTGTCGGCTCATACGAGGGTGGCCAGTTTCTTCGGAGCCGAGGGCGCGACGTTCGATTCATTTTTCATCGGCGATGCCTGGGTGGATTTTTCTTATGGCGGAGTGGCGGTCATGGCGTTGGTCGTCGGGTTTGTGGTGAAAAGCGTCGATATTTTCGTCACAAGTCTCGGGAAAACGCCGCTCTGCTTGGCGTTGCTCGGCAGCGGCATGTACGGATTGTTCCAGTTGCAGGTCACCTCGGCGTTCACCGCATTCCTGTCGGGCGGGCTGGTGTTCATTCCGCTGCTGGCATTCGCATCTGCAGGATTGGTCAACGATCTCTCCCGCGGCAATCGCCGTTTGGAGACCGGACGGGCATCGTGGCCGAAGTAAGTATCGTCGACTATGGTATCGGCAATACCGGATCGATATGCAATATGTTCCGCAAGCTTCGCATCGAGGCGGAAGTCGTATCGAACCCGAAATCACTGTCCAACGCGCGCCGCCTGATGTTGCCGGGCATCGGCGCGTTCGACGCCTGTATGCATGCCCTGCACACGTCGGGTCTCCGAGCCTCGGTGCTGGATTTCGCTGGGACGCAGCGGCCGATGCTGGGGATCTGCGTAGGCATGCAGATGCTGACCCTTCATAGCGAGGAAGGCAACGCGCCCGGGCTCGGCCTGATTCGGGCCCACACCAGGCGATTTCCCGACGCCGACGGATTGCGGATTCCGCACATGGGTTGGAACACCGTTAAATGGGAGGTTCCGGATCATCCGCTGGCGGCCGGGCTCTTGAGCGACAGCCGTTTCTATTTTGTGCACTCCTTCCGTGTGATATGCGAATCATCCGCGAATTCCCTGGCGACTTGCACGTATGGCGAAGATTTTTCCGCCGCAATCGTCCATGGAAACGTCGCCGGCGTGCAGTTCCACCCTGAAAAGAGCCACCGGTTCGGATTGCAGCTATTGAGCAATTTCGCCAAGTCATGAATTCTTTGCGTCCCCGAGTGATCCCCTGCCTGCAATTCGTGGGCGGCGAGTTGTTGAAGACGCGCCGCTTCAAGCATCCGCTGTATCTCGGAGATCCCGTCAATGCCGTCAAGTTGTTCAATGATTTGGAGTGCGATGAACTGATCGTCGTCGACATCAGAGCGACGCTCGAGGGGCGCGAGCCGGATTACGACTTGATCGGCGAATTTGCCTCGGAAGCGTTCATGCCGTTAGCTTATGGCGGCGGAGTCAATTCTGTCGAACAGATAAGGCGCATATTGTCCATTGGCATTGAAAAGGTCGTTATCAGCTCTGCGGCGGCGGATGGAAAATTGATTTCCGCGGCTGCGGCCGTCTTCGGCTCTCAAAGCATCGTAGTTTCGGTAGATGTCCGCAAGACTCTGCTCGGCCGGCACGAAGTCTGGACGCGGAGCGGCACGCACAATACAGGCATCGAGCCGCGGGCGTATGCCCTGCAAATGGAAAGCAGCGGCGCGGGCGAGCTTTTCGTGCAATCGATCGATCTCGAGGGCGCTCGATCCGGCTACGACCTCCCGCTGATGAACGACATCGGCGCGTCGGTGAACATCCCGGTGATAGGTTGCGGCGGCGCAGGCAGTCTCGACGATATCCGGCAGCTATTTAGGTCCGGTTCGGTCGCAGCGGCGGCCGCGGGCACCATGTTTGTTCTGCACGGCAAGCACAAGGCTCCGCTGATCAGCTATCCTCGACCGAACGAGATCGCGTCGTTGGTCGACGCTCGCACAGGCCCGATTCCATGACAGCACCCATTCAAATTTGCACCCGCTGCATCATGGACACCACCGACCCGGACATCGTGTTCGGAGAGAACGGATGGTGCAATCATTGCAGCGGCTGGTTCCAGCGTTCGAATTTCTACGCACTGCCGCTGGAAGAGAGAACGCGACGGCTCAGCATTCTGGCGGAGGAGATCAAGCGCCGAGGTCACGGCAAGGACTACGATTGCATCATCGGCGTCAGCGGCGGAGTGGATTCGAGCTTCGTCGCCATCAAAGTCAAGGAACTCGGGCTGCGGCCCCTTGCCGTCCACGTCGACAACGGATGGAATTCCGAAAAGGCGGTCGGCAACATCAAGCGGATCCTCGACCCCTTGCAGATCGATTTGTACACCGTAGTCCTCAACTGGAAAGAGTTCCGGGAACTTCAGCTGGCATTCCTGCGCGCTTCCACTCCGGACTCCGAGATCCCATCGGACCATGCAATAGTGGCTACTTTTTACAATGCCACGGGCAAACATCACGTGGGCTACTACCTCAGCGGGATCAACTCTCGCACGGAAGGCATCCATGTGCGCGAGTGGTCCCAGGGCCACCTCGACCGCCGTTATATTCAAGGCATCTACAAGCGGTTCACCGGCAAGCGGCTGAAGCATTTTCCGCTCATTCCCGTACCGACGCTGGTGCGCAATATCGTGATGCATCGCCCGAAGGCCGTTTATTTGCTGGACTATTTGGATTACGACAAGCAGTCGGCAAAACGAACGCTGATGGAGAAATACGGATGGGAGGACTATGGCGGAAAGCACTATGAGTCGATGTACACGCGGTTCTATCAGGGATGGATCCTTCCGCACAAATTCGGCTACGACAAGCGCCGGATGCATCTTTCCACATTGATCTGCAGCGGCCAAATCACGCGGGACGAGGCGCTGAAGGAAATATCGGCACCGCCATATCCACCGGAGTGGATCGAACCGGACACGGCATTCGTCATCAAGAAGCTGGGGATCTCGCGGCAGGAATTCGATTCGATCATGGCCGCCCCGAAGAAGAGATACAGCGACTATCCCAATCTGCAGAATCATTGGGCGTTCGGGCGGGGACTCGATTTGTTCCGGTTTCTGAAGCACAGGCTTCACTGGATCAGCTGACCCCCCCCGGTATGGCAGTCAGCGTCGTCTCGCGCGTAGCTGGGTTGGGTACACTGACCGCCGCAGGTCAGTTGTTGATTATCGGCTCCTTACCGATCTACTCGAAGATTTTCGATCCGAGCACGTACGGCGAATACGTCATTTTCGTCGGAGCGTTCTCCGTCGTCAGCGTACTTGCCGGATTGAGGTATGACTCCGCCATCGTTCTGCCTCGCAACGACGGGGTCGCCTCCGTACTTTCGGCCTTGGTCATGCTCATTGCCTTGACGGTATCAGTTTCGATCGCGGCGCTCACCCTGCTGACGGCGACACTCGGATTGGCTCCCGATCATTGGGCTGCGATCGGCAACCACTTCGGCTATGGTTTGGCCGTGGCGACCGCGGTAGGTGCGCTGCAGCGCTGTCTGACGAGCTGGTGCATTCGAGGCGGCCGATTCTTGTTGATGGGCTGCGGACAGTTCGTGTTCAGTCTGGTAACGGTCATCGCCCAGCTTTCCCTTGCCCACGTCTTGGACCAGCTTCCGGCGCTCATCTGGGGCCACGTCTGCGCTCTGGGATTTCAAACCGGCTGCCTTGCGAGTCTCGCCTTGCGTACGCGGCTTCCAGGGCGGGGAATCGAGAACTCGTGGCGGGGGATGACAATCGTTGCGCGCAAGTACCGCAGATTCCCGACATATATGGTCGGGTATGCACTGGCTTCATCGGTTCGCGACAGGCTGATCCAACTTGTCCTTGGAATCGGCGCTGGAGCTGCGGTCGTGGGGCGGTTCGGGCTGGCGTATCGCGTGGTGTTTGCGCCGAATTCGCTGGTTTACAGCGCGGTGTCGCCGGTGTTCTTCGCGATCGCCAGCCGAGGTAGCCGGCTTGCCGTGGGCCGCTTTGCCGCCGGCCTGGTCGAGGCGGCGTTCGTCGTGCTGGTGGTGCCCTACTCCGCGTTCGCCATCGAAGCGCCGGCCCTGACCGACGCTGTGTTATCGCAAAAATGGCACGGGACCGGTCCGTACCTGCAGGCACTTGCGGGTCCCGCGCTGCTGCTCGCGACGACGTGTTGGCTGGACCGTGCCTTCGATTCTTTCAGACGTCAGAGCGTGGCATTCTCGCTCGAGGCGTCCTTTACGGTGATTTCAGTCCTATTCGTGGGATATTTGTCGCACTACATCGACCCCGTTTCGGCTGTTTGGGTATTCGGTGCGCTGGCGCTCGCTTACTATTGGATTTATTTTCTGTCGACCTTCCTTGCGTGCGGATTTCCGCTTTCGGATTTCCGCCGTGCGTGCGCTACCGGATTGCTCGCGCTGGGCGCCGCGCTGATCTTCGGAGCCCTTGCTCATCAAATACCCGCACTGTCGTTGCGGCTCCCGGCGTATGCCTTGCTACTGGCCGCGGTGATCGCCATTTGGATCAGATTCCGCGGCGGCGCTGATATACTGCGAATGCTGGTGCATTCGCGCGTTAACGGCGGTTCGACATAAATTCCAGGCGGCAGCGTGAGGGAGCCAAGAAATCTTGAGAGTTGCATTGTTGAGTTATTGGTTCCCGCGTGGCATGGGCTACATCGTCAACATGCTGCCAAGGTACCTGGCCCGCCAGGGCGTCGAGGTCCATTACCTGACCATGGATATGCCGCATTATTTTTTCAACAATTCGCAGGAGAGCACATACGCCAACTTCGAGCATTTGACCACGATGTCCCCGGGACAGGAAGAATCTTACGAGGGCTTCCGCCTGCATTGCGTGAAGCATCGGCAAGTCGCCGGTCATCCCCGGTTCATCGGTCTTCGCGAGAAACTCGCGGCTATTCGTCCTGATGTCGTGCAGTCGTTTCTGTCGATCGGCTGGGTCGCTCTCGACGCGGCGGTGCTGAAGGCGTCGCTGGGCTACAAATTATTCACTGCGGCGCACACTACCGCTTCGGTATTTCCGCTCGCCAATCGCGATTCTCGGTGGACGGAGCCCGCGAGAATGCGGAATTTGCTTTCCCGCTGGATCCCTGGACGGTTCGTCAGCACTCGAACCGAAAAGTGTTATGCGGCCACTTCCGATTGCGCCGATGTCGCCATCCGATTTTTCGGAGTTCAACCGCAAAAAGTCGACGTCGCGCCGCTTGGAGTGGATACGGATTCATTGAGTCCTGTCTCGACCCGCGACCACGAGGAAAAAAGAATCGCGATGCGCGGGCGTCTCGGTGTCCAACCTGACGAGATTTTGTTCATCTACACCGGCCAATTTACGGCAGCAAAGAATCCATTGTTGTTGGCCAGGGCCGTGGAATCGATGCGTTCGCACGGCGCCAAGGTCAAGGCCCTGTTTTTGGGGGACGGAGAACAGCGAGCGGCGATTGCAGCACGTCCATCGAGCGTCGCACTGCCGTTCGTTCCTCATCGGGAATTGGTGGACTACTATCGCGCTGCCGAAGTCGGAGTGTGGCCGACGCAGGAATCGACCTCAATGCTCGATGCCGCCGCCTGCGGACTGCCGATCGTCGTCAACGATACCCTGCGTGCGGTCGAGAGGATCGATGGAAACGGATTGACTTACCAATTGAATGATCAAGCTTCCTTGGAGCGCGTATTGTCCACACTGTTGGATTCGGCGGCTCGAAAACGTCTGGGGGACGCCGGCGCCCACCGAATGGCCGAACAATTCAGCTGGCATGCGTTGGTGCAGCGGCGAGTGGCCGACTACCGCGAGGCGCTTGGCATCGAACCGGCAGAGACGCGCCGATGATTCGCGGCGCGATATCCGCACTCGCCCGGGCGGCAACGAGCGGGCGCTATTGCGCGACGAGGATCGGCGCAGGCAGCCGTGTCGATTTTTGGAAGGTAAAGGCAAAGGCGGATAATCGCATCGAAGTCGGCGCCAATTCAATATTGGCGAGTCGGGTGGTATACGAGAGGGCGGGCGCCCAGCTGAGAATCGGAGCGCGAACTTTTGTCGGGCTCGGCTTGATGTCCATCGCCGAATTCGTCGATATCGGCGATGATGTCATGGTTTCCTGGGGCGCAACGATCGTCGATCATCATTCTCACAGCACTCGGGCGCGCGAGCGAAACAACGATGTCGAACAGTGGATCAAAGGCCGCAAGGATTGGACCGGGGTCAAGATCGCGCCCGTCCGGATCGAGAATCGGGCCTGGCTGGGCTTCAATGTTTCGGTTTTGCCCGGCGTCATCATCGGCGAGGGTGCAATCATCGGGGCGTGCTCGGTCGTCACCAAGGGCGTTCCGGCATGGACGATTGCGGCCGGCAATCCTGCGCGTGTGATACGGGAGTTGACCGCCGATGAGCGCTCCTGACGACCCGGAAATCGACGGCCGCACCGCGAAGCTGACCTGGGAGCAGGCGGTCGCCGCTCTGCTGGCGGATCCGCAGCAGGCGTCACTCGCGCGAGATTGCTATTTCGACGGCACGGCGGTCGAGGCAGGCGCGCGCTATTGGGCCAGCGAGGAATGGCAGACCGTGCGTTCGTTGTTGCCTGCCGTACGAGGGAAGGCGCTGGACATCGGTGCCGGACGGGGCATAGCGAGCTATGCGCTGGCGCGCGACGGGTGGAAGGTGTGCGCCCTGGAGCCCGACGGCAGCACGCTGGTCGGGGCAGGCGCCATCAGAGGCTTGGCGGCTGCGACGGGTTATCCCATTGACGTGTTCGAGACGTTCGGGGAAAATTTACCGTTTGAAAGCGAGCAATTTGATTTGATCATCGCGCGACAGTCGCTTCATCATGCGCGCGATCTGCGGGCTCTGATTCGCGAGCTATATCGCGTCTTGCGCCCGGGCGGCCGGCTCATCGCGCTCAGAGACCATGTGATCAGCAGCGCCGGCGACTTGGCGCGCTTTCACGAGGTGCATTCGCTGCACCGTCTGTACGGCGGTGAACACGCCTATTTGCTCGAGGAATATACGTCGGCGATTCGCGGCGCGGGCTTTTCATTGCAAAAGGTCATCGCTCCGCTCGAGTCGCCGATCAACTTTGCGCCCCTCACTCGCGAGACTCTCGCGGCCGGGGTTGCCGATCAGTTCCCCGATTTCTTCAGTGCCAGGCGAATCGCACGCAGATTGCTGCGCTCCCGGCCGATCATGTCGTTGGCGCTGAAGGTTCTTGGCCGCGTGGACAATCGGCCGGGACGACTGTATTCGTTCATCGCCGATCGTCGCGGAACCTGATCGATGCCAATCGCATGGGTCACCGGAGCAAGAGGATTCATAGGACGCCGCCTCGCCCTATATCTTCGCAATCATGGACTGGTCGTTTGCGGCATCGGGCACGGCCACTTGCCTGCGGAATCTTGGTCTCAGGCGGGCCTCGCACAATGGTCGAATTCGGAAATCACTGCCGAAGCCTTGGGGCATCTGGCGAGCGCAACGGGCATTCCTGATCTCGTGTTTCACCTTGCCGGCGGCTCCGCCGTCGGCACCTCGCTGTCTGCGCCGTTCGAAGATTTCACCCGTACGACCAACACCACGGCAAGACTTTTGGAGTGGCTGAGGACCCATTCGCCCCGATCGAAGCTGGTCGTTGCGTCAAGCGCCGCGGTCTACGGTGACACCGAGGGTGCGCCTGCGGACGAATCACGGCGACCCGCGCCGGTGTCGCCATATGGCTATCATAAGTTGATGATGGAGCAACTCTGTCACGAGTACTCGCGGGTGTTCGGACTCGAAACCGCCGTGTTGAGAATGTTTTCCGTCTACGGCGAAGGTTTGCGCAAGCAGCTCCTTTGGGATTGCGGTGTAAAGCTGATGGCGGACGTGGAATCGATCGAACTCGGCGGAACCGGCGAGGAACTCCGCGACTGGATTCACGTCGACGATGCGGTGGCCATGATGCTTCACGTGGCGGGACGGGCGAGCGTCGATTGTGAAATATTCAACGGCGGGTCGGGAGTCGCCGTGCGGGTGCGCGACATCGTTGCGCTGTTATCGAAGTCCTTGCAGCGGACCGTGCGAGTGGAATTTTCCGGAATCCGGCGGCGCGGCGATCCCATCGTATTGGTAGCGGATGCCGGGCGGATCGCATCGGCGGGCATCTCCTGCCGGATCCCGATGAACGTCGGGATACAACGCTACGCCGACTGGTTCAAGTTCGCACGGAACGAGCGATGAGGCGAATCGGGTTTCGCCTTCCGGACGACGGCGTCTGGACCGGCGGCGTCAACTATCTCGAGACGGTATGCCGGGCCCTGCTGACGCATTCCGAATTAGGCTATGAGCCCATCGTTTTTTGCAACCCAGACGGCAATCCGGCGCTGCTGGCTCGCTTCGAAGCTCTGATCGGCGTTCGACTGGTTCGCGATCCGAGTGTCGCACGCGGACGGCGCGCCGGACTCGGTGAGGCTTTGGCGTTCGGATGCAATTATTCGGTCTTCTCTCTGTGCAAGCGCCATCGCTGCGATGTCATCGTGGAAGCCGCCGAATTCCTGGGATGGCGATTTCCGGTGGCGTGTCTCGTGTGGGTGCCTGACTTTCAGGACCGGCACCTGCCACATCTATTTTCATATTGGAGCTGGCGTGGAAAATCGCTGGGTTTGCGGATGCAATTGGCCACGGGGCGCACGGTTTTGGTCAGCAGCGAGGATGCACGCACTGATTGCGAGCGATTCTATCCCCAGGCAAGAGGCCGCACCGCCGTGGCCCGCTTTGCCGTCCGCCCCGCGCTGGAGCCCGGCGAAAACGACCCTCGGGTACCCGCGAATCATCGCTTGCCGGCGCGCTATTTCTATTTGCCTAATCAATACTGGGTGCACAAGAATCATATCCGGGTGGTGGAGGCGTTGCGGCTATTGCGTGATCGAGGCGCAGACATCATCGTCGCATCTAGCGGGAATCCGCAAGATCCCCGACATGCAGATCACTACGCGCGCTTGCGCGAAAAGGTTGCCGCCGACGGACTCACGGAACATTTTCTATTCCTCGGCAACATTCCCTCGCGAGACGTGGCTATTCTGATGAGATCCAGCGTGGCGATGCTGAATCCATCGCTCTTCGAAGGCTGGAGTACCACGGTCGAGGAGGCCAAATCCCTGGGCGTTCGGATGGTACTGTCGAATCTTGCGGTGCATCGCGAGCAGACCGGCGAAGCTGCGGAATTTTTCGACCCCAATGATCCGGCAGCCATTGCAGCGAGCCTGGAGAAAGCGTGGTCTGAATATCGAGAGCCGCCGACCTTAACCGAGCAGCGCGCGTCGGCGGCGAGCGCAGAGCTTCGCATTCGCGACTTCGCGGTGCATTTCACCCGCGCTTGCAACCAGGCGCTCGCTCGCTTCGGATCGCGCACGATGTGACGCATGCATCAGGAGTCTTCAAAGCCGGCTCTGAAGGCCGTCCCGCAGCCGAAGCGCCGGATTCTCTTCGTCGAACAATTTTATTATCCGGATGGGTGGGGCGGTGCGGAGTTGCCGCTGGATCTGACCATTCATCTGGCGTGTGCCGGTTTCGAGGTCGAGGTGATCTGCGGTAGCGATCAATACGCGCCGGTAGACGGCGAGCCGCCGCCCGATCCGAGCTTGCAGGGAATTCGGATCCGGCGCATTCCCGCGCTGATGCGCGGAAACATTCATCGGGCCAAGCTGGTCCGGCAACTGTGGTTTTACGCGGCCTTGCTGCCTTTATTGCTTTTTCGCCGGCCCCCGGACGTGGTCGTCGCACAAACCAATCCGCCGCTTGCGGTAATATTGGCGGCAGCGGTAGCGCGTATGTGGGGCAGACCGATGGTGATCATCGCCATGGATGTCTATCCGGAGGTATTGATAGCTCACGGCACAGTGCGCCGCGACAGTGCGGTCGCCGCAGTTCTGGCGCGCGCGTTCAAATGGGCCTACCTGAGTGCACGGCGCGTCGTCTCATTGGGTCCGGTGATGACCGGGCGTCTGGCATTCAAAGGAGTAGATGCCGACCGTATCGTCGAGATTCCCAATTGGGCCACGGGCAAGCCGGGCCTGATATCGGGAATGGGGAATACGTTATACAGCGAGTGGCAACTCGACGATAAATTTGTCGTGCTCTATTCGGGAAATTTGGGTCTCGCGCACGAGTTCGAAACTCTGCTCCAAGGCGTCGAAAGCGCCCATCGATCGATGCCGTCGCTGCGCTTGATCTTTATCGGCCGCGGGAGCCGGCTGGCCGAAGTAAAGCGGCGTGTAGGCGAGTTGGGCATCGAATCGATCGTGCGATTCAGCGATCCATTGGCGTCGGCACGGCTGCCGGAAAGTTTCGGCATAGCACAGCTCGCGGTCGTCACGCTGCAACCAGGGTTCGAAGGATTGGTTGTGCCGAGCAAGCTGCAGGGATACATGGCGCGCGGGATTCCTGTGTTGTACATCGGGCCCGACAGCGATATAGATCAATTCATCAAACGTTCCTCGGGCGGCATTTCTGTTCCGTGCGACGACGCGCAGGGTGTTGCATCGACACTGATCGAGCTTGCCGCAGACCATCAACGGCTTGCGATGCTCGGGCTCCACGGCCGGCAGTTCTACGATGCAGAGTTCGCCAAGGCGCATGGCCTCGCAAGATACGAGTCCACGATTCGCTCGGTCCTGAACCCGAATTCCGCCGCTCCATGACCATCATCGCCGTGACGGGCGCGTCGGGTTTTCTGGGCCGGCATCTTTGCCCGGAACTGATTTCGGTCGGCAATGAAGTCATCGAGATTTCAAGGGCCAATCTAGCGCCTGAGGATCTATGTCGAAAACTCGAGGGCGTGGACGTTGTCGTGCATCTCGCGGGGCGGGCACATGTCCTGAGTGAAACCAGCGCCGATCCGCGCGCAGAGTTTTGGAAGAGCAATGTAGGCTTGACGCAGTCAACGGCGCTCGCGGCCAAGTCGGCGGGCGTAAAGCGATTCGTTTTCTTGAGCTCGGCCGGCGTGTTGGGTTCGAGTTCGCCGCCAGGCGGGTTCGACGATGATTCGATCCCGTGTCCGCACGATGCATACACCGCCTCGAAACTTGAGGCGGAAGCGTGGCTGAACGCTGAAATAGGCGCCGACATGCAGCTCGCGATCTTGCGTCCGCCATTGATCTATGGCCCGGGTGCCAAGGGCAATTTCATGCGGCTGCTGCGTCTTGCGCTGAAGGGCTGGCCCCTACCGATCGGCAGTTTTCGTGCACAACGTTCCATCATCGGGGTCCGAAATGCGGTCGACCTGATCCGTGTGATTGCAACCGATCAACGTGTGTCGCGAGCAACGCTGCTCGCTGCGGACCGGGAGACGATTTCGGTCTCTGAGTTGTTCAGTGCGGTAGCTCGGCACGCCGGCCACAGGCCGTGGCTTGCGCCGATGCCGCCCGTGCTTATAAGATGGTTATTGGAGCTAACCGGCCGAAGGAGCGATATCGTCCGCCTCACCGATCCGTTCGTGCTGCGCCCGACTGTCGCGCACTCTCGATTCGGCTGGATGCCCCCGTATTTACTTCAAGACGAGCTTCGGCACACTGTCTGCAGCGAACTGGAAGCGGCCGCAGGCATGAGAAAATAGGAAGTGAGCCACCACGAGTCAACCGGTTTGAATCGAATGCGATTGGCTGCTTGCACAACGAGGTGCTGCAGGTGAATCGGCCAACGAAATTGTGTTTATTTGCCGGCGCCTTGGCGGGATTGACGTCGTGTGGCGGCTCGAACCAGCCGGCTGCCACGCCTTCGATCAGCGGCGCTCCCGTCGAAGCGGTCATGGCTTCGGGACCGGAGTCGGGCCCACCCACGAAAATCGTCGCGGTTCCGGGCGGCTCGGGAGCCGCGGTTGCGCTTTTTCCCAATGGCAGGGCGTATTACAGTCCGGACGGATTCAATTTGGCCGGCGGTGGTTCCACCGTTCCGGCGTATGGGGGCAACTTAGGAATCGTCGACGTCGTAGCGGTCAGCGCGGGCGTCGATACGCTGTTCTCGGACGGATCGGTGTTCTTCAGTCCTGACGGCATGAATCTCGGTGGAGGTGGATCAACCGTCAGGGCTTACGCAGGAACGGCGAAAATTGCCAGCTTAAGTCCCGTGGGCACCGGAGTCGATGCTGTATTTGCGAATGGCAGCGGCGCTTATTACAGCCCGGACGGCCGTAATTTGGGCGGCGGCGGGACGAGCGTTCGCATTTATGCCGGCACCGACGAGATTGTTCAAATCGTGCCGGTGGGAGCCGGTGATGCCGTTGTCACTTTGTTTCATGGCGGTTCCGCGTTCTATAGTCCGAACAATCGCGACATCGGCGGCGGCGGGACGACCGTTTCGGCGGCCCCGTCCGCGCGTTCGTCCATCACGAAACTGGTCAAAGCCGGCGGCGGCGTACTCACTGAATTTGCCAACGACGAGGTGTACTTGAGCCCTGACGGCCAGAACCTTGCCGGCGGCGGAGCCACAGTTCTCGTACCTGCTTGGGATGCGTCCGTGGTGAATGGGCCGTTCGGACCGAGAGATAGCGCGCCCGGCATCGATTTCGCAGGACATTTATGGCTGAGCGGGGGATTCAGCAGTCCTACCTATTCGGACAGTTGTTTCTCTACCTGTAGCTATTTCGATCTATGGTCGTCGACGGATTCAACAGGCACGTCATGGAACAGCACGCCCACCTTTGCGACCGCCACCTCCCCCAATCCTCGCGACGCTTCGGCGGTGGTAAATAACGGGGTGCCGGACGTTCCGGTACCTACCGACTTCTACGATGCCTATAGCCCCGTCGTGGTCTGGAATGGCCGCCTGTGGGCGATCGGCCGCACTGTGTGGAGTTCGACGGACGGAGTGCACTGGGCGAGGCAGAATCTTGCCGACGGCGTAACTGCCGCTCCCGGTCCCGCGCCATTGCGAGCGGGCGAGAATTCGCGCGCGGTACAATTGGGTACGTCGCTGTTTTTCCTGCAACCCGATGCGGGCGCGTTTTTCAGCACCACCGATCCGAACGCTATTTCATGGACCGACCTTGGCACGATTCCGGGCTTCACCTCGCGATGCGGCGCCGCGATTTTCGTGCTTCTCGGGAAAATATGGATCGAGGGCGGGGGTGCGTGCGACTATTCGCAGATATTCAATGACATCTGGTCGTCCGCGGACGGCATCAATTGGACCCACAGTGCCACCGCTGCCGCATGGCCCGCCCGCATGTGGCCGTGCATTGCGCCCGGAAGTGATGGAATCGTTTGGCTGGCCGGTGGTTATGCGCCCACCGATTGGAACAGCGCCTCTGGAACGGTGCGTGTGCGCTATGGCGCAAACCATTCGGATGTTTGGTATTCGAAAGACGGCGCCGACTGGAAGCAATTCAAGGCTGACTATGGCTCTGGTCTCCCGGACGGAACCACACTCGAGCCCCGGCATGCGGCCACTTGTTATGTGGCTACCGGCAGCAGCGCTAGTGCGAAATCGCTGGTCGTCATTGGCGGTACGGGCGCTTCCGCTCCCGACGCCGAGGACGCACGGGTGATTAATAGCATCAGGACGCTGCCGCTGCCTGCAACGGCGGCCCTGCCGTAAGATATTCGAGAAACGCGAAATCGTTGCGCCTTTGATCGCGGCAAACCGAGGGGGCTCGAAATCGCATGGCGTCAAATGTGATCGCGAAGCGAGCAAGTTCAGATGATCATCGGATGGATTTCAATTGCTGCGTTCCTCGCATCCTACGCATTGACGGCATGGCTGCTGCGATATTCCCGAATAGGCCGGCTGGTCGACCGGCCGAACGCGCGCAGTTCACATAGCACGCCAACGCCTCGAGGCGGCGGATTGAGCATGGTCGCCGTAACGGCGTGCGGGGTTGCCGTTCTGTATGCTGCGGGAATGCTCCCCCTACCGTTGACGGCGCCATTGGTCTTGGGGGGGTTGAGCGTCGCCGCCGTCGGGTTTTGGGACGATGTTCACTCGGCCCCCGTCGCCGTTCGCATAACCGTGCACGTCGGCGCTGCTGTGTTGGCGGTGTATTGCTTAGGAACTGCATCGGTCATCCGCATCGGCGATTCCGTTGCCGACTTGGGCACCATGGGCCCGGTTCTGGGCGTTCTAGCTATCGGCTGGATTCTGAACCTGTTCAATTTCATGGACGGTATAGATGGAATCGCGGCCTCCGAGGCCGCGTGCGTCCTGTTCGGCGCCGCAGGTCTAGGTTTGTTCGTGGCGCAGTGTTCGCCGACCCAGGTCGCTCCGGAGCTCGTCACTGGCGCAGCCTGTCTCGGATTCCTCCGGTGGAACTGGCCGCCCGCCGCGATTTTCATGGGCGACGTCGGCAGTGGTTTCCTCGGCTATGTGATTGCGGTAATCGCCGTCCATTCGTCCCAAACGAGCGCGATCAATTTTTTCGCTTGGTTGATCCTCGGAGGTGTGTTTTTCGTTGATGCAACCTTGACGCTTTGCCGACGTTTGCTTCGCCGCGAACGCGTCCATCAGGCGCATCGGACGCATGCCTATCAGTGGCTCGCTCGTCGTTGGGGTTCACACTCGAGAGTAACGACCGCAGTGATCGTCGTCAACCTAGTGTGGCTGCTCCCCTGCGCGGCGCTGACCGTGAAATTTCCGGGATCTGCGTGGTGGATTTGCATCCTCGCGCTTGTACCCTTAGTCGTGTGCGCGTTCTTGAGCGGTTCCGGGCGACCGGAGTAGCGGTCAGCAGGCCCGGCGCCAATCGGCTCACCGTGCCATGGGCGCCGTCTTCTTACGCCGTCGCGAGCAATGCGACCCCGCTTCCGAATCGACGCAAGCCAGGGATATGCGAAGAGATGCTATCGTCAATTCGACCCACGGTCCAAGCGGTCTCGTGCGAGAATCTCGCGCCGAGCTTTTGCATTGCCAGCATTGGATAGCGCGTCAACGCACCGTGTTGTACGTATTTCGCGCTTGGAAACGCATCAAATAGAGGCGCTACCCGATCTCGCGTCAACGGACGGCAGAATGGATTCGATTCGCGCTTTCCGAAAAGTCTGGTGCCAATGCCATAGAGCGGAGCACGCCAAGGCTCGATGGCGGCAAACTTACCGCCCGGACGAAGCACTCGTGCAATCTCAGGGAAGGCAAGTTCCGTCGTCATGTGATGTACGCAGCCCCCGGAGAAAGCGATATCACGGCTAGCTGCCGGCAGCGGAATCTCCTCGGCGATGCCGACAACGCAGTGGAATCGATCCGACAATCCCAAAGCTAGAGCGAGCTTGAGCGCGAGTCGCGCTTCACCCAGCATTGGGGTCAAAAGAACCGCCTCGGCCGCACCGGCAAGCAATAGCATCATTGCGATTCCACCCGTTCCGCCCAGCTGTAAAGCGTTCTTGTTTTGAACGGGTGCCAGGTGCCTATAACAGTCCCACTCACTCCCAAGATCCATGCCCGCCGCCAGCCAACGCAGTGGTGGATTCGGAAAGTCTGCTCTATCCTCAGTCGACAAACGATGGATCTGTCCAAGCCTTCGTAAGCCGTCGAAAGGTATGTCTACAAGCGATGACGCAGTGATGATCTGATTCGCCTTGTCGGTTGCCTCCGCATCGTAAAACGGGGTTTCATTGTAGGCCTCCGCGTAATGGCTCGTCACAAGATCGAAACGTGCAGGTTCGCGCGGATCGGTCAGCACTTCGGGTGCAAGCAGGATCGGCACTCCGTCGACGACGGGATACGCAGCTCGGCCGTCCGCTCGGAGCAATAGCGTTTCCGTCTCTCCGACTGGCTGGGACTGATGTCCGAGGTTTGCGCGTGTGGCGAGCGGTTCCCCGCGTGCGATGCGCAATCGAGCGGCCTCTATCGGCATGGCGGTGAGCTCTTGGTGCGTTAGCGGACAGGCGCATCTATTCAGCAGCGAAGAGGGCACCATTCAATCCTCCAAAACATGGACTGTTTTCTTTCCGTGGAACATTTCGGGTCGCCCATTCGCGCTGGGAAAATGCCACCACCGTGCCACCAATCCGTGTGATATTGCGTCGGTTTGCGCGATCCGACCAGATCCGCCTCGATCAATGATAGAGCATTTCTAGGATACACCGCAGGTTCAGTCAGCGGAACGCCGGATTTGCCCGCATACCGACCCGCATACCGACACGGTTTCGAGCAGGTCGGGCGGATCGATTAATTTGGAAATAGATCCATGTTTTAGTTAAGATTCTGGGCTACGGCCAAATAGCGCCCGTGACGGCTGCCCGTCTCGCAAATGCCATGAACTGGCGGTCTGCGTCGATGTCTACTGGTAAGCCCGAGGCTCGTTGTCCCGGGCGGTGCCGGAGATAGCTTCGGACTACCGGCCGTATTGATAGTCTGTGGCTTTCCCAAGCGTTTTCAGTGCTTCAGACGAATGTGGCTCGCGCGTGGTGTAAATTATGTGGAGTATGGCTTGTCTAAAACCGCTTTGATCACCGGAATTACAGGACAGGACGGCGCTTATCTCGCCGAGTTTCTCTTGGCGAAGGGATACGCGGTGCATGGCGTCAAACGTCGCGCCTCG
>Ga0209488_10000413_pt1 | contig 35495 bp, 52 predicted proteins | sample Rivendell_Oct201_8_FD_188349 | JGI IMG/M metagenome (GOLD analysis project Ga0209488, IMG submission 188349) | Vadose zone soil microbial communities from the Eel River Critical Zone Observatory, Northern California, USA -... | ecosystem: Environmental > Terrestrial > Soil > Vadose zone >...
AAGGAAATGGAAAAGCCGGAGAGAGAAAAGAAAACGTTTCACGGCTGCCTCGAGGCTCAATGCAACCACTGCGTGTCTCAATCCCGGCCACTCTCCCCGCTCACAATACAAAACACCTCCAGTCCCTTGATTATCACTTTCTCAGTCGCCATTTCCTTCTTATCCAACGCCAGGATACTGCTTTAACCGGAACAACCCTCTGGCTTGCCGCCCAGTCTCTTTCTGCCTACCTCGCAACCATTCACAAATCAATCCCCCCTTCTCGTCACACTCGCCCTCGCGTACTTGAGCTCGGCAGTGGCATCGGCCTTGTCGCGTTCGTCTTGCTTTCCTTGTTTTATTTATTATTCTTAGAAATATCTAGCCTTGTCATGCACTCGCTACGTTGGGATGTCCTTGCCACTGATACGGCGCACACCGTCTCTTCTGTGCTTGCGTCAAACGTTGCTTCGAATTCCCTTACACCCTCTTCCAATGATGGCATCATCCAGGTCAGAGAACTAGATTGGCTTGTCCCGCCCGAATCATGGGACTGGACTAATCCGATGGCCGTGGCCTCCCTAAACACATCGGCCAGTGGAAGTGGAACGCATCCCATTAGTTCTATTCCCACTTTGCGACCCCCTTTCGACCTTATAATATCTTCAGATACCATTTATACCGTGGAACTTGTCCAACCCCTGCTCCGCGCCCTTCATACTGCTGCGACCGCTTCCGGGTCTCCGCCAGTCTATCTCGGTATTGAACGCCGTGACTCCGCGGTTATTGATTATGCGCTCTCTGAGGCAGAGAGTGTTTGGGGCTTTACAGTGACTCGTATTGGCTACGGGAGGGTGTCCAAGGCAATGGAGAAGGGAGGTTTGAAGTGGAAGAAAGAAGACTGGGACGGCGTTGAGATATGGAGACTGAAGCTCAAGAATGTCTAGTGTGTTGCTCGCGAGTCATTTCACAATCCTACGATAATACTGGCTTCCGACGTGAACATGCGCATTGTCCGTTCATTAAGCCTGACCACAGAACGGCGCACGTCCGAGGCTATCAATTAAAGGCTACTCGGAAGGACAACCCAGAATGGTGGGTGGGCCAACTTGACCAGCACGTCCCAGTTTTTCCTCGGTCACCATCACTGGCCCCTGTCTACTGCAGCTTGGCGGCCGTATAGGGGAATAACGGCATTTTCAACGCCCTAGGACGCCCGCCAGCGTAGGCTCATGCTTCCAGCCAATACCAGTAGTTAGTTGGAGACATGTGTTGGAAACCTTGGATCCTCAGCGCTCAGCGCTCATTATAGACTTACGCCGAACCAACTTGGTTGCAACACAAACATGGCCATACCCGCCCGCAGTCATGTAGTAAATGATATCGGTATTGTGAAATCGTGCAGATCTAGCTAGTTTAGATTCAGACAACACTGCAGTCTTTGCCTTCCGAGTCCGAGTCATCATAAAGTGGTATTATTACATAATCGACTTAACCAGGTTCAGCCAGTGTCGTGTCGACCTAAACATTTTCTCAAGGCTCCAGGTAAGACCGTCACAATGGCGCCCGGGTCTGAGCCATTATCCATCGAAACTTTGCTGCAGAAGCAGAAAGAGGAACGGGAGGCCGCAGCTAGGGTAAGTCCCAAATCTCTTCGTTACCCCATCTTATTCCCCTTCTTTTAGCCCAAGTTCTTATCGAAGGAGGAGCGGGCGAAGATTGCTATTGCCAAAAGAGCTCAAGAAATACAGGGAGAGAAGAGAAAGGAAGAGGAAAACCGGAAGAATAGAGAACAACTCGAGCGCGAGGCTGAGACCATTCGAAGGCAAGAGAGGGAGAGCAAGTACACGACAAATAGTAGCTCACGACGTCGGTCACTTTCTGGGTCCTCGCACACCCATTTTAACTCACAGATCGTTCATACAACAGACGATGACCATCACGATCGCAGCCGCGACGGGCGCGAACGCGGCAGGGGAAGTGGGCGTAGAGACTACCGGGACAGGCGTATAAACGACGACAGACGTTCAGGATATTCCAACGTCCCGACCGAACCCCGCGCAGAGCGTGCCAAAGTAGCTGCCAATCCCTCCGCGCCGCAATCGACGGGCCCACAGTCCGCTCCGGCGTCCAACTCGTCAACTCCGGGACCAGACGCCACCTTCACCCCCCCAATGACGGATGAGGATCTCGCGGCGTTGCGCTCGCGGTATCTCGGCGTCGACAAGAAGAAGCGCAAGATTCGCAAGATGAACGAGCGCAAGTTCGTCTTTGACTGGGACGAACAGGAGGACACCTTCACCGTGGACCCGTCCGCGAATATCGGGGTTCAGCGGCAAGGGGCGCAGGTCATGTTCGGACGCGGGCACATCGCGGGTATGGACGACGGCGGTGGAAGCAGAACGGGCTCCAAGTCAGATACACAACTAGCCGACGCCATGGAGCGGAGGAAGGCCGCAAAACATGGTTATGACGATCGTCATTGGACTGAGAAAGCCTTGGACGAGATGAAGGAGCGTGATTGGCGCATTTTTCGCGAGGACTTCAGTATCGCCGCACGGGGTCAGCTCTTTTCTTTCGTTTTCCCCCTCTATCGCCCACTGACCCTTGGCACAGGTGGCAATATACCTCACCCATTACGCTCGTGGGAGGAGTCCGCCATCCCCAAACAAATCCTCGCCGTCATTGATCAGATCGGCTATAAGGAGCCCTCCCCTATTCAGCGTCAAGCCATTCCAATCGGGTTACAGAATCGAGACATCATCGGTATTGCAGAAACAGGTGCGATTTTATCCACATATGTCCGTCGAATACGGCGCCGACTCAATCGCTAGGTTCCGGAAAAACTGCGGCTTTCGTTATCCCCATGCTTACGTTTATCTCGAATATGCCCCCGTTTACCGAAGAAAACAGACACCTGGGACCGTATGGCTTAGTTTTGGCTCCTACGCGTGAGCTGGCGCAGCAGATCGAATCGGAGGCCCGAAAGTTTGCAACACCACTTGGCTTCCGTTGCGTGTCCATCGTCGGAGGGGTACGTTTTTAATTCACCTGTGCTACGTGGAACTAACCGACTCCAGAGAGCTGTCGAAGAGCAACAATTCAATCTTCGCGAGGGAGCGGAAATTATCATTGCTACGCCCGGTCGTCTGAAGGACGTTCTGGAGAGGCACGTTCTGGTGCTATCTCAATGTCGCTACGTCGTAATGGACGAAGCCGACCGTATGGTACATTTGGGATTCGAGGCTGACCTAACCTTCATCCTGGACAAGCTGCCTTCTGAGACCATGGAAGGAGAGGACCAGAGTGAGCAGATGGACGTCGATGGCGAGACCATGGTGAAGAAGGGTCGCACGCGAGTGACGACGCTCTTTTCTGCAACGATGCCAACTCCTGTGGAAAGGCTCGCTAGGAAATATCTCAAGCGCCCCGCGATCATCACCATCGGTGAGGCGGGCAGAGCGGTTGATACTGTCGAACAGCGTGTTGAGTTCATCATTGGGGAGGAGAAGAAAAAGTGCGTAACGATGGACGGCAACAAACAGCTTTCTGACCTGTTCACAGACAGCGTCTTGTTGAAATCCTCAACAGTGGGCAATACCAGGCTCCCATTATCGTTTTTGTCAACCAGAAAAAGACCGCAGATATGGTGGCGAAGGATCTTTCACGCGCTGGTGTACGTCGATGACCTCCTGATCTTTTCATGACATATACTGAGCTCTCATATTAGTGGAGTGCCGCGACTCTGCATTCGGGCAAAAACCAAGAGCAGCGAGAGGCATCGCTACAGTCGCTCCGTTCCGGTTCATCGGACGTCTTAGTTGCGACGGACCTTGCGGGCCGCGGTATCGACGTCCAAGACGTTTCACTTGTCATCAACTTCCAGATGGCTAGCACCATCGAGGCTTACGTGCATCGGATAGGTTTGTCACAAGTCTCCAACTTGTCCGTGTGCTCAGTCAAAAATTAATTTGCTTGCGTTTCAGGTCGTACTGGGCGTGCGGGTAAACAAGGGATAGCAATCACGTTCTTGACTAATGACGATGATGAAGTAATGTGCGTTATTTTTGTCTTTGCTCCGTGAAAGCGGGGCTGACGTATGTTTTTGTTAATAGGTATGACTTGAAGCAAGGTGAGCTAACAATAGAGCTTGGCGATTTTGCGAGCGCTGATGAATGGGGATGTTCCAGAAATATCGAAGAGCCCTGTGTCTAAGGTGCCTGTGGAAATGGCGAGACACGAGGCCGCTCAGCATAAAGTATCCCGAGAGATGAAACGTAAACGTGACGCGGAGGATCAAGGATAGACGAGACGAGTGCGGCGTTCTGGCGTGGAATTTGGCTAATGGGATGACCGGTGTAACCGGAGGTTGCTCTGCGCATGCGCATTTCCCACTCGCTAGTAGCGTGTTCCATTCCTGATGTGCGGCTTTACAGTGCTTCTGTCATTGTGACTTCGTTTGGGTCGTTAGTGCATATGCACATGCGTTGGCTCTTGGCGCCGCGCCACGGTAGAGCAGCATCATCATGCTTTATTGCGATGTGAGCATCCGTCAGCGTGCGCAGTCTGTCAGTCTGCCTTCGTTCCATACCCTTTTCAAGAGGCGAGTAAGAGGATATAGCAACCCTTCTTGAAATTCACAGGAATGGGGCGTACGTAAACTTGGATCCAAATCCATGTGATGCCAAGTATGCTCGGGTTTCCGAATTCGAATCTCTCGTCCTCGGCTTTCGATGAACGAAAATCCGGACTAGACAGGATCTGATACAATAACCGAGATTGTGTGATCTGCTTCCTTGGGGCACAGACGAGGTGGAAGGAGGGGGAAGAGTTTCCGCAATGCTCTGCGCCGCGCACTTGCCTCCACGCCGCTCCTGAGCGCTATCGCTAGGGTTCCTGAGGCCTGAAGGGCGTTGAGCGGGTGACCTCGCCCAGTGATCCGCCGAGCCGCCGAGACGATGGAAGAGTAAAAAAGAAAGAAAAAAGAAAGGAACAGGGAACGAAAATGAGCGAGGCCGGATCAGGAGTGCGGTGAAAATCAATGGGTGGCCCCGTCGGTCATCGGATGGATGATAGAACAAGCAAGGCAAGATGGCCTGACTCGGACTGGATACACTGGTCTTTTTGAATTTGAAAACAATTGTTGCTGGGAGGTTCTCACCATGTATTCTTGTATTATGCTTGGGTAAATCACCAATGGGGATGAGAGATTCGAATTTCAGGGTGTAAGGAATTGGTGCTGCCGACGCTAGCTCCGTTAAAAGCAGTGGGTGTGGGTTGAGATGCGACCGCCCGACCGCTGGCTGATCAACCCGACCAACTGCCCGACCGATCACTTGAGCTCCTTTCCATCCAGTCCGTGGCGCAGTCCCCCCCCCTTGATATTGATGATATGATAAGAGAGACACAGGTGGTACAGTAACCAGAATAAGATAAGGTCATGATGGCGGGTTTTTTTTTTTCCTGTTCCGTTTACAGTTTACGGTCTGCTGTCCCCACCGTTCGTTGTGGTTCCGCATGGAGCCCAATTTTTACACACATACTGATATGTACATTCTGGCCCTTACGATGGGTGAGTTGGCGATTTCGTCATTCATGCGAATAATATATTTTTGGGGCTTGCTTCTCTTTCTCGCTGGACATCCGTGACTCGCACTCAGGCCCAGGTCACAAGGGCACGAGGGGAAGGAATGAAATCATTTACAGCTGGATGAGTGTCTATTGCTATTTGCTGACGGATGGGACGGATGGAATTTACATTTACATCCATCCACATCCACTATCATCTGTGCTGCCGATCAAGGCATGCGTGCCGGTTATCGGGCCAGGATCTATGCCGTTCTCCCCACTTACCCTTACACTGACCAGATGTGTTCCGCGGGGCGGGGGAGATTTTAGATTGACTTGGCGGTACGACCGGGGCGGTTGATATCAACTAAGATAGAAAGGGTTGGATAGTCTTGATTTTCTGTGATGGTAGCTAGGTGATGCGCTCTCATCACACGTTGTTGGAGCTCGCGGGCAGTAGTGTGTGTATGAAGGAATATCAAAATAATATATTACGGCGACAGAACCCCAAAGAATGGTGTGGTCGTGGGATGGGCGCATGCATGTACGGAGGACGGAGGAAAACATGTGTACACATAAAGAAGAGAGGTATCTTGGTTTCGTTTCTGGCACTGGTACTGCCCCGCAGTCATCAAAGGAGCTAAGGGTCGTCAATAGTTTGCAATCACTCAGACACTTCTAGTTAGGCCAAGCATCCGGACTGGTTGGGTTGACGCGACAGCCTGAGCCTGTAGATTGGCGAGAGCTAAAAATATGTTATCATTGGACGAATCCAGGCGAGGTTGGTCACGGGTCAGGGGAACTTACCTAGCAAGTCAAAATACTTCTATCTAGTTGGATGCAACGGTATCAGTGGCATGCGAAAACTAGCATGTTAGTTTGGAAAGACATTGACGCTGCTGTCAACAGAGGCAAGCTTGTGGGAGGATCTGGAGAGAAGGTTTCTTGAAGAACTGAATAACGCAGGATGCCGATGAGCCGGATGCCAATGTTGATGCCGAGAGAGATTTGGGATGTAGGAGAAGGGATATAAGCAAGTGTCGGGGTAAGTATAAATGCGATGCGATGACGGTGCCATTGCGCAGCACAAGGAACTGTCACGGGGTTGCAACGCTCGGGTAGAAATGGGGGGCAGAGGAGTAACCGGAGTTTATTGGATAATTTGTATTAGCAGGTGGTACAACGGCCACGAATTTCGGAGAGCCAAGGGGGCCAAGGATGATGATGAGATGAGATGAGACTAGACTGTGACCTGACCTGACCTCGGTCCTATTCCAAATATTATTATTACGGTATATCCTTCCTCCCTCTCCTCCACCTCCACTGCCACCCACCGCCACCGATCCCTCTCTCTTCCTTCCATCACCTCTGTCCAGTCACAACCACCATGTTGTCTGCTGCTCAGTCCTTCGACTCCCCTCCATTGCCAGATAGACTTTTATTCCCTACTCCTCATCTCCCTCCCCACCCTCTAGACACTTCATCACCCCCGGACCGCTTGTCGTTACAATCACCCAGCGATCTCTCCCCCGTAGAACCACCTCCACAACCCACAGGCTTTCCAAAGTCGGAGCAGGTACTTTCCTTTTTCTCGTCCACTTACCTTTGCCCTCCACTCCGCCACAACCCGTCCTCCTCATTCATCCCTTTTTCCAGGCTCCTTCAAAACGTCCCTCCAGGACTTCTTCTCTCTTAAGGCCTCCAGGTAGTCCTCCTCAGCCGGGCTCCCCTACGACAGAGCATCACCTCATGCCCTCCAAGTTCGGCTTCCTCTCTCGTCGTCGATCCAGCCATACGCTGCCCAAGTCCTCGGTCGCGACGGGCAACCCCACGTCTGCGCCATCCTCCGACCAATTCTCGACGCAGCAGCATCCCCTTCCTCTGGCCAAGCCCCCCAAACATTCCTCCGGTCCGCTTGGTGATCTCCGGCGCTTCCTGAACAACCATATGCCCCATCATCATGGTCATCACGGTCAACACCAATCGGCCGCTCACCACACCTCCCCTCCTGCCACAACTGGTGAAATCAACATCTCCATAGAACCCGCCACAGAGCACAATAGCCACACAATAGACTCCGCTCGTCCTCCCGACTCAGAATCTGCGATCTCTGGGGATGGCGCAAACACGCCACCAACTCGGGCATCCACCCAACCTTCCACTGGACCCCACAGCCCGCCTCGATCCAACCCATCAGACCTGCCCCACCAACCCCAAATTCCAGAGGGTAAGGCTCACAAGGAGCACAAACTTGCCACGTTTATACGGAAAGACAAGCATCACCCTCCCAAGGAAGACAAGGTTGTCAAAGCCTCGAAGGATCGGCCAGCGAACCGGTCTCCTTCTCCCTCTCACTCATCTCGTACAAGGCGTTTGCAGTCCTCGTCACCCATTTCCGATGCCCATCATCCACATCATTCTGCTTCCCGCAATTCTGGCTTGAATACCCCGCCTCATCCACATCCCATCAATTCCCTTTCCGAGGCTACCCAAGCTCACATTGCCAAGAAGTATGGCAAGTGGGGTCGCGTTTTGGGTTCCGGTGCTGGTGGTACAGTGCGCCTTATCAAAGCCAGCAACAAGAACGGTGGCCATATATTTGCCGTTAAGGAGTTTAGGCCCAAGCGCACCGGTGAGTCGGAAAAGGAGTACCAGAAGAAAGTCACCGCGGAGTTTTGCGTTGGTTCTACCCTCAAACACCCCAATATCATCGAAACGGTCGACATTGTTTGCGATCATGGCCACTATTATGAGGTCAGTGTGATTTATTTATCAACATCACGTGTGCGCCCACAACTCAGTTTCCACTTACAGGTCATGGAATATGCCCCATACGACCTCTTTAGTGTCGTCATGTCCGGCAAGATGTGTCGCCCAGAGATTTATTGCGTGTTCAGACAAATCTGCGACGGTGTCGAGTATCTGCACGAGATGGGATTGGCACATCGCGATCTCAAACTCGATAATTGCGTCATGACCACGAATAACGTTGTCAAGCTCATCGACTTTGGCACCGCAACCGTCTTTCACTATCCGGGAAAGGCTCAGCAGAGGGCGACCGGTATCGTGGGCTCCGACCCGTATTTGGCCCCAGAAGTCTTCACGCAGGAAAACTATGACCCACGTAAGACTGACGTTTGGAGTGTTGCCATCATCTTCATGTGCATGGTCCTCCGCCGTTTCCCGTGGAAGATCCCTGATGCCAAGGCGGACCCCAGTTTCCGGGCCTTTGTCAATGCCCACCCGGAGTTGTCTCGGAAACCGGTGCCCAGAGTTTCCCCACCTACCGAGAAATTTCGGAGTAAGACAACTTTTCACGAGCGTGACTCTCTACGTGAAACTGGACCACCACGCAAGTCCGCAACTGCTCCCACCGATTCGGGCCACTCTACGTCACTGGATCATCCCAGTAGCCCAACGCCGGACAGTCAGTCTAGCAGCAACGCGTCCGCCACCTCTGCTGAGACTGCGTTGAGCGCATTTGAAACAAACTCCCTCGCAGAGAGCGCTCACACCACCTACACGCTCTGGACACACACATCCCGCGAGTCTGGCTCTTCCGATGGCGCCAGTCATCATGTCCCGTTGACACAGTTTCTTCCGGGTGCTGCTGGAGCTCGTCGCTCCTTCTCCGTTGCAACACTACCCGTTCTTCCCCATGACTTCATTGCTCGCGCGGAGAGTCCTGTGCCACTTGATGCGTCCGTCCAAATGTTCGCGCGTCCGGCCACGTCAACCGAATCCCTTCCATCTTCACCAACGATCAGTCCCGCTTATCAGGGGTTCCATACCCCGATCCGTGCTAGTCGTATGTTAGCGTCACCCATCGACATGCCAGACGATGCGCCGACGCCGACGGCCAAGCTTCCCGAGATAGTTTCAAGCCCCACAAGGACTCGGGCGACTTCCATCCATGGACCGACATCCCCGGTTACCCTGATGCTGCAAGTTCCTCAACATGATTTATGTGCAGAGGACCTCAAGCCCGAAGGTGACGTGAACGGACAAGGTGTCTTCGAGAAGGAGTTAACTCCCAGCCCGGCACAGGGAAAGTTTACGACCCGGGCCCGCGCTGACAGCACGACGTCAGTGGCGACCCATAACGGCGTCATTGGCGGCGCAGAATCCATCTTCCTCCTCCTCCCTCGCGAGACGCGGCCGGCCATTCGGCGCATGCTGTTTGTCGAGCCTGAGGGGCGGTGTACCCTCACGGATCTGCTCAAGGGCCGCGGCAAGACGTCTGGCTTGCTTTGCGGATGTCACCGTCACAATGGCAACTCGACATCCCATGGTATCGACACGCCCCCTGGTGTATGTCAGGACCACGACTTGAGCGCCGAAGAGGAGGACGACGGGGACGAGTGGCTTAAGAGCATCAACGCGTGCTCGACTCCCGACATAAGGCCTGATCACGCGCACATCAATGTGGCTGTAGAAGAGAAGGCACACAAGCGACGGTTCTTCTAGCACAGCACAGTACAGCACAGCACGGAAGGCAAAAGACGAACGTGGGTGTCCACGAACGAATACCACACTTCTCGCAATTTATACACTTATATATTCATCCACATCGCATTCATTCCGTTCGTTCGTTCGTTCGCTCGCTCGCTTCTTTCCTCTTTCGTTTTACTTTCCGTTTTCCTTCCTTTCCGCTCACTTTGACCCGTCTCCTCACTCTCAGCACTGCCTTGCATCGCACCATTATATGCCTCTCAGTGTCTTCCTTTGTCGTACCGCGCGCGCTCGCGTGCCGGATCTCAGCATAGATGGAACGAATACTGCTCCACTTTCCCTTTTTCCTTCTTCCTCCGTTCTCTCCTGCATGTGTTCCTTTCCTTGGACTACCGCCCTCACCAGAATACGTTCTGGCTTTATTTACCAAATATCGCTAGACTCAAACGCCCCTTGTAATCATATTTAACCGCCCAGCAAACCCATGGGCTGAATACACCTTGGACGTTATTCTGAGCGTCCCAAGTATGGCAAAAACGATTGAAGGACGTGGACGCTGTGGCTATATGATGGTCTCTTGGGGAGCTGGAGTTATCATTGTTCCACATCTCCATAGTAAAATACTAGGGTCATCACAACGTCGAGAGGCAAACACGTTGATCGCATCTTTGTCGGCTCTATCAAGTACATCATCTCAGAGAGAAGACATTACAACTCGTCCCTTTCGGGCTGCTGCGCATTTGGCCTCCGACCCTTGGCAGCGCCTTTCACTGTCCGCTTGCTGCCGCTGCTGCCATTCTTTTCCTCTTCTTGCGAGGGGTCGCCCCCGACTCCGACCTCCACTTCGACCTTATCGCGCACTTCGAACCCGGCCGCACGCAGCGCGTCCTCAAACACCTTGGCATCCCCCATCATCCGCGAGAGATCCTCGACGCGTCGCTCCGCGTCCCCGCCGTCAGACACCTCGATCTCGCTGATAAACTCGATCAGCACCTCACCGTCCCCCACATCCTCCACGACCACGCGCGGAGCCGTGCCCGCTGTATCTGCGTCCGGGCCTCCGTCGTTGCCCTGCGGATGGCCCGCCTTTTCCAGGATCGCCTTGAGCGCGCGGCGCAGTAGGTCGCTGTGGTCCTCCAACCCGCCCGTATCGCCTTTGGCGGCGGCGGACTCGGGGGACCTTTGTGATGCATCGTCACCGTCGGTCTCTGCTGCGGCGCCTGATGGGGCTTCGGCCGCGTCTAGGGGTGGGGAGTTGGTGGCGGGTGCGCGCCGCTGGAGGAAGGGGTGGTCGGCCTCTGGGAGTGTGGGATCCACGTTGGCGAGCGTAGCGGCGTCTACGACCTGTCGACAGCGGATCAGGGCCTCATCGCGTTGGTCGATGCGCGATTTAAATCCGGGTTCGCCACACAGGCGAGGCGTGTTGATCACGAGGATGTAGTGACACGTCTTTGTCTCTTTGACGAACATTACGCTGTCTGTCATTGTCATGGAGCAGTGGAACTAGGGCGGGCAACGTGGGACGTCGATTCGCATGCGTGAGTTAGTCAGACGACGCGTTTTACGTGACGGGTGCCCACCTGGACCTCAATCTCGCGTCGCTTCCCAGTTTTGTCACAAACGGTGCCGTCTCCCCATCGCTGAACGAGGTAACGTGAACCGGCGCCGCGTGCGAGCTCAAGGCTCGATGCGAGTGCACCGTGATCTGCCCTACTCAAATCAGCACCGGAACCGGGTTCCGGTGCCCGACCGAGATCGTAAGCTTCCCACTGGAGAAGTCGGATGGGATGAATATAAGAAAGGGGAAAAGAAAGGAAGCACTCACGTCAGGATCCTCCTCGATCTCGTAAGCTTTTCCTGGATTCCGACGGGTAAATAAAATAAATAATATTCGATACTACGTAAGAAGGATTACCTGGGGTCATTGGACGTGGGTGAGCCACTTCTCGGAATTGGCGGACATGGGAGTTGTGGCAGTAGGCGTAAGTAAACCATCCTTGGCGATGCTGACAGGGCGGTCGGCTGTCATAAAACCGGGAGAAGGCAGTGACACGTCACATACATATAGGCAAGTTCCGTCCAATGGTTGCAGAAGCGACCAACTATGGGATACGGTGACTTCTGTGACAGTATCTTCCGGGGGTGGAGGGTCATGCTTGATTGAAGGCGGTATGAAACAAAGATATGTATCACGAGGGCCCATCTTCATCACCTCGATGGCGTAATTTGGAGCAGATTCGACAGAGACCTGCTATTCGAGTCGAGTAGGTAACGCAAGGGCCAAAATAGACGGTAATAGGGGCATACGGCTGTGCCCTCCCCTGCATCGATGTGTTTAAACGGAGATGGTTCCTGCCATGGGGTAGGGTGGTCGAGAAACTCGGATTCGCCGCCACGGAGACCTTCACGAAGCCAACGCTCTGCGGTCTCATTCAGCAGAGGTAAGCCGTTGAGAAAGGTGACTCTATATTTTGGAAAGGCGTAGAGGTCGTCTGGTAAAGAATGGAATAGATAGCCAAGTGCGAGGGGAGGGAAGAGAAGGAGGGAGACGAGCATGGGTGATGATTGCAAAGAAAGGCGGAAAGAGCCACGTGGCAAAGTCCGGGTCCCTGGACTTTGTGGCGCGGGATAAGAGATTAGATTCCCGACGGTCAAACTCCGGGAATGGCCGTTTGGCCTCCGCGACGATTGGTCCAGTGTAGGGTAAAGCACATGGCCTGGGGGGAGGGGCACGGCGGGGACGACCTAAGGGTGACCGGGATTGTTGATATAGGCAAACCGGGGATATTGCGGAAATTTGCAGATATGGGAGAGTGTGGGACGAGCGGGAAAGGACCTCTGGGTGAATTCTGCACCAGAAACGGCATTTTCCATTGATATGGACCCAGTCCAGCTTCGACCAAATAAATTAATTACGTATTCCACGGGTTCCAGGGCCCTCCGCCAGCCCGAGAGAGAACGCTCTCTCAAGAACATTATCTAAAGGCAATAAAAATGCACGCGAAAAGAACTCTATTCGATTATGGCAAAATATTCGTTATAACCCGTCCCATCCCTTCAACAATCCCCATACCTGCCCTCTATTCCCAACCATCATGTCTGACTCTCCAGCCGATGACACCTTTGACGATCCTAAACTTGCCGACGAGCTCGAAGAGGGTGCTCAACCGGCGGGGAACTCAGACACAGGTCAGTCCCTCCCCATCCCCATCCCCATCTTTCCCTTCGCGCTTCATCGATAAGACGCGTCTCATCCCGCTCCTTGTGCTCACGCCGAGCTTTGTTCCCCCTTTAGGCCTCACACCCTCACCTGCGAAACGAGGTCGCGGTCGTCCCAAGGGCAGCAAGAACAAGAAGATTACTGCGGACCCACCTGCCTCCACGTCCGAAGTTGCCCCATCAGCTGGCGAGAAGCGGAAAAGGGGGAGACCTCCCAAGGCATGTTCTCCCGAGCTTCTACCCCCCCTTACCCCTCCCCAGCATCCGTCCATCTGATCTCCGATGATTTGTGCAGCCCAAGAACGTCCCGGAGGAGGGTGCGTCGGGTGAACCCCCCTTGAAGCGCAAGAGAGGAAGGCCGCCAAAACCAAAGCCGACCTCCCCCCGCGAAGACGTCGGCGAGGGGGCCACGTCCGACACCCCAGTCAAGCGAAAGCGGGGCAGGCCCCCGAAAAACGCCGCGTGAAATAATATTCTGATTGGATGCATTGTTGTATACGTTTATGGAACGTCCTCCGTCGCGGTTGTTGCGACGACGTTTGCGCCCACGACCCCGCAGAACAATACCCACTTCTTGCCGCTGTTGTGTTGTCCCTCGGACTGTTTATTGTTGCAATTGTCTGGTAATATCTATTTCCTCGCACCTCTCCACTTGTACTGTCCTCTCCCTCCCCCTTTCCCGTAGCAATTAGGTTCCTGGTGGACACGGTGTTTTCATAGCTGATCCCTTGTATGATTGAAATGTCAAGGCCGAGAATGTTTGGTAAAGCAGAGCATGTGTGACCGACGAGATGTCAAAAATAATTGTCACCCGGAGAGAGGAAGGAAAAAGAGGGTTGTCAACAAGAGCAGGTCGGTCCCTGCACGAATATCATATCCGAATCACCCATGTTCGCCGCCATATCCCCGGAAATACGAACAATGTGGTTGCAGACCCCTATCTTGTTTAATAATTACATTACTTACTCTAACGACACACGACACGACATGGCTGACATGCTTCTACCAATATCTTCGCCTTCGGTAAAATAACGACATCCATCCCATGCCCACACTCGCAGCAACACCGAACGCCACCGATCCAGCGATCCCTACCTTGGCCATCACATCCGCTTGTTCTGCCGCTTTGCGTTTCGCGCTAGAATAACTGATATCCGGTCGAAACGTCACCATCGTATACAACGGCAGCCACCCCCGGGGTCTCTCCTGCCGGAAGATCACGCCGGGTGGCAGGGCGCCTAGATTTGTCAGTGTGACAGGCGTGCGACAACTCAGGGAGAACAGCAGGTTGTCCACCATCCTTTTTAGCTTGTGTCCCAGTGTGGTCACCGAGTGACGCATCTCCACACTGGTGAAATACACATATCGAGACCGTCATCGGTAGTGGGTCAGCGGACAAGGTTGGACTTACTAATTATTCATCGCCAGGTCATTGATCGCAACGAGGTCCTCGTGCCTCGACTCAGAATATCGGGAAAGTGCTCCGGCAAGTCGAAGATCAAATACCTCCGGATCTCGACCATTCGTGGGATCAACCGCCGCTTCCTGGAGCAGTGCTGTGAGGACGCGAACGTCCTCGAAACCGCAATTCAGGCCTTGACCATAGAAGGGAACCATGGCGTGCGCCGCATCCCCCAGGATGATCGCGCGGTCCTTGTAATGGTATGGCCGGGCCTAAGAACAAGAGAGACCAAAAAAAACAAAAACAAAGAAATGACAGAGGCACGGATGGGCATGACAGTGTCATACCTTGATAGAAATCAGAGGGTTCCGCGGGTTCCACTGGAACGAATCCAATAAATTCTCTGTTCCTATGAGTTCCAAGGCGTCGGGAAAGTGCCTCCTGAACCACGAAAGGAACAGGTCCTTGTCAGATAGCTTATCGAACTCAGTCATTGGAGCGAATAGTGTGCAGGTGAATGATCTATCCTGTATAATCGCACACGACGTGAGCCAAAGATAAGTCCGGGACGCGTTGAGGTATGCGACTGACTTTGTTAGGTAACGCTATGAGCATGAAAGAATGCCTTGGCCATATATGCAGATGACCCGGATCGAGGAGGAACGCTGGATCGTCACGATCGTCTCGGCCAGGCGGTATCTTGAGTTCAATGTATTCATGAGAGATGTATTCTTGCTGAAAATCCATTCTATGGAAGCCGCCGCCGCCCTAGGTCATAAAACAACGCGCTCCTAAGCGAGAAAGGCACCCACCGCACGACTCTCATCAGCTGACGTCTTACGATTGAGTAGCTTCCATCGGCGCCGATACATAGGTCAAAGTTTTTTTCGACTCGCTCGCCAGTATTAGCATCCAGGAGAGATATCACGCGGCCATCGAAATCTACGGACACAACCTTATGATGGAAAAGGGCGCGAACGGACCTGAGCGCAAGCGCCTCGTTGAGAAGTCCCTCGTTAAGAAGGGCGCGGTCTATGGAATTGATGCACTTTTCAAGAACAAGGAAATTCAGGGCGTGGGACAAACGCGGCACAAGGGTGTGAACACGAGGACGAGTGAGGAGTGGGAATACGCAGGCCTACCTGGCCATTCCTATCGTAGGACTGACTGTCCAAATTACCATTGGAATCATGGATCATTCGACCACGCATGGGAATTACGTTGTCGAGGAAGCGAGATGCCGCGGCGGGATCAATTGCTTGCATGGCAGCTATTCCACGAGAAGAGATGGCGAGGTTAATCGATCGCTGCTGGGCGGCTGCCTGCGAAGAAGGCAAGCGCATATCTAGCGTTGAACTTTTATATGAAAATGTCGAACTCGCCGAGGTGAAAAGAGGGGGAAATACCAGGACGAGCCTCGTAGATTTCGACCGACCAACCCATCTTTGCGAATGAGATTGCGGCCAGGCATCCAACAGGGCCAGCGCCTACTACGACGAGTTTCCTTGACATGTTGGGAGTATCGAGGATTGGGATCATGGACAATGACACGATTGTGATCCTCCTCTCGATCCCCACACCAACATCTCACGCTGGCGTCAATGTCAATCCGGGTAGTTCTCCGTCCCCACTCGGTATATATCTCCGCGGTCTCGCCGCTGTTCACCGGCCCGCATAACGGCATAAATAAAAAATATTACTTTTTACTATTATTCTCATTTTTTCATTTTTTGACCTGGTCGCCTCCTGTCTCGGATCAGGCCTACCCTACGGCTACCTAGGTTTGGTCCTTCGTTCCCGATATAACGCGCCGCATTCGCTGAAGCCCGAATTTCATACTCTTATCAGATACAGAATGGCAAGCGCAGCCAAATCGCCCCTCTACTTGCAGGATATGGGCGATCTGCAGCAATTGGAAGGTGATGAGCGCGGTTGTAATAATATAATATAAATGACATGCCATCAGACGGAAAGGCGGGAAATGCCGAAGATGGGAGTGGATGAGGGGAGATGGCTTAATCACTCTCGACCGGTCACTGATGCAGATGCACTCTCTTCTCAATTCTTCTTTCCGCCACAGGTTCGTTATTCCCACTAATGAAGACGTCGGCGCATCGCGTGTGAAAGGTCGGTCGGTGCCTTCCAGACCCAGACTGCTTCCCCTGTTTCATTGTAAATTCGAAACGCCCGTTGAAGCGCCTTGAACCCGCAGGCGAAGACCCTTGCACTTATCTTTGTGGTAATTCCCTGGGCCTTCTTCCGCAGCCTGCGGAAGCGCTAGTCCAACAGGAATTTCGCGTCTGGGGGTCCAGGCAAGCCCCACCGATTGCCTCACTTCATTTTAGTCTGACCGCCATTTTGTTGCACTTTCGCAGGGCTGTTCAGGGTCATTTTGATCACCCACATGGAAGAGACTGGGTGAACATCACTGATCGCGTCAATCCACTCCTCGCAGAGCTCCTAGGTAGAGAAACACCGTCATAGTCTGCCGTGCGGCGCTTGTTCTCAGCCTGACATGTCCTTTTTGTCTCTGCCAAAGGCGCGCGTGAGGCCGAGGTAGCTTGCATGGGCACTCTGACTGTCAATCTACACCTTATGATGAATACGTTCTACAAGCCTACCCCTGAACGGTACAAGCTACTTTGCGAGAGCATGGCTTTTCCGTCCGACCAAGTGGGTCACCTCCCATATTGATCACCGCCTCATGTTCTATGTCGGTTTTTAACGCCGCACTTGTCAAAAGTACGCCTTTGCTTCCCAAGTGAAACTACACGGTTTCAGTCCCGAAGATGCCATCATTGAGATGTTCCCCCGTGAAGGGGAATTCTCCCTTCGAGAAGAGGATATTTTGGAAGTAATAGAAAAACAGGGGTCTTCTATCGCTCTTGTCATTTTCAGCGGCGTGCAGTACTACACGGGGCAATGGTTCCCGATGCAGTCGATCACAAAGGCAGCTAAGGCCCAGGTGAGGTTTTCCCACTCCAGTCGGGGACCTTTTCCCGGGCGCCCCGAGGTGTATCCACCCACTCTCTAAATGTCCAGGAGGGACTCTTTTTGCTTATAGCCCTATTGCATATCGGCGCCTTTTTACGTTTCTACTTCTGCTGATCGGCGTCTACACACAGGGTTGCATATGCGGATGGGACCTTGCCCACGCGATCGGAAATGTTCCTCTGTCTCTTCACGATTGGGACGTCGACTGGGCTGTATGGTGCAGCTACAAGTATCTAAATTCGGGACCTGGGGGTATTGCCGGCCTCTACGTCCACGAGAAGTGGGACCAAGAACAGCCAAGGTGCCGTGATTTCATATTTTCTCCGACGCATTTCACCGATCTCCTTCCCTCCTCCAACGTTGTTTATTATATCACTTATTACCTGGCTGTTTCGGTGCCACCCGGATTCAATTGTTGACGTTTCTCGCTTCAAAGATACGCTGGCTGGTGGGGTCACGATCCCTCCACACGTTTCCTCATGCCACCCGTTTTCTCACCTATTCGAGGGGCTCAAGGGCTGCAACTATCCAACCCGTCTGTCCTTGCTGTCGCCTCGCTACTTGGCTCCCTCCAGGTGTTCAAGGAAGCCGGGATGGTGGGACGTTTGCGCGTGCGGTCTATCGAGTTGACAGCACACCTTGAAGGACTCCTAGTCCAATCGGCGTATTTCGTCCCACCACACGGGGCCGTCATTAGATTACCCTTATGCGCCAGTCCGACAGACCGCACTGAGCATCGCCGTCCAGCGTTTACTATCATAACGCCGACTGATGCGAATTCTCGGGGGTCACAGCTCTCCCTCTTGTTTTTCTCCTCGGACACAGAACTCATGCATAAAGTTTTCGATGGCCTTCACGGCTATGGCGTCATAGGTGATGAAAGGCGCCCAAACGTCCTCAGGTTAACTCCTACAGCTTTGTACAACACAGTACAGGATTGTGAGGATGCAGCGAAGTATCTGGAAGAGGTTCTTAAGACGCTAGACGTCTAACGGAACCTAGGAAATCTACAGTGTATACAATCACAAGCGTTTTGATATATTGAGTATGAAATCCCCCACGACCTGAATATATTGCCCCGACTGAAGAATTGCATCATGTTCGCCGTCCAGATCATCAAAAAAAATTTCAACTTGACCCCCCCATTGACTTCCTTCGTGGAGGGATTGCAAGTGGTCGTACATGGCCTGGCTTTGGAGCGTGTCTACCAGAGTGTCTCCTTTGGAGTGAAGAATGGCCCAACAAATACGACTTGTCCCCTCGCGGAGGGTCATCTTTGTCGTGGAATAACGATCGTAAGCTGGCAAATCGCCAAATGTGTCACGAATGAACCAGTCGCGATATTTCGGGAAGGAATGGAGCAAGGTATCGATGTCATAAATACCCTCCGAAAATACGACACCTTGGACAGCCCGTAAGAGTGCCGATGAGGGCACAAGGGTCGGTTCCGACGAGTCGAGCAATATGCATGCGAGCATATGTGCGCTGCAGCTGTGACCTATCAAGAATATTCGGTTCGGGTCATACGGGGGGGATTGATCTCCCTGGGGCCCGGGCCCAGACCACGAAAGGAGGAAAGAGAGCAGCTGGAGGACGTCCTGCGTGTGTGCAGGGTGCTGCAACTGGTTGTTCGGCTTGGTCAATCGATAATTCGGAACGGCCACAGGGAAGGACGTGTATGCAGCAAGGCGCCGTGCGAGGGCGCTATGGTCCGATTTATCTTGACTATGTGAAGGCGACCATCGTGCCAAGCCATGGCCCAGTTGAAAAATAATCCGTTACACGGTTTGTCATGTTTAATGAATATCGGATTTCATTTTGGGGTGCGCAAACTCAGACTTACGAACGCCATGCCCCACCGTGTACGAAACAGACGAGTGGGAGTGGAGCGGAAGCAGTAGCAGGAGCGCCCACTGGCACTGGCACTCCTAAGCTGGCACTGCCGGAACCTTCTGTACTTGTTGTCATCGTCGGTGTCGGACTCTGGCGAGGAACGAACAGGTCAAAGCATTGAAAAGGATCGAGAGTGGGAGTGTAAGGAATATCCAGAAATTCGTCTATCATCATGATGGGGGATGACGGGTGGAGGAGTACCAAAAGTAGTCGAGCCGGTCACATAGCTGTATGTAAAGCTGATCAGAACCAATCGCTCGCAATCGTAATCGTCGACATGAGTTTCCCTCTCTCCCCCCCTCTTCCTTTTGCAAGTTCACGGCGACGAGTCTACGATGAAAAATCATGTAAGGTCCAGCGGTCAAATATAATTTCAAAATATTTATTTATTTACGCCGTCTGGGAATTTTTTTCTTCCACTGTCAATGCACAACATGGCACATTTGAAAAAAGAAAATCGGCTAAAGTCATATTTGTCCACCCTTTTCAAAATCGCGATTTTTTTTCCCATCGATCTTGTACGTCCCTCCTTTTTCCAACAGAGTCCGCTCTTTCGATTACCAACCTTCACCGGCCGTACGTTGAACACTCCTCGCCTCGCGCTCTCGTCTGCTTACATGTATGCGTTCATCGATTATCGCTTGTCGTATTGCCGAGGCATGTTTCTTTGATCGCAGCTCTTGTATTTTCCGCTTAACGCAACGCTTGCTACCGACCTCGCCCTGTCTAACGCCACCATACAGCTGTGTAAATTGTGCTCTATGAGGTTGAAGGGGCGCCACCTCGTTTCGATCAATTTGGTCCCGGTCATGATTTTAAATTAATAATGCAAATACCACGATAAATGTGTCCGGACATCTTCGTGGAAAGATCAAATATTAATATTTTCCTTTCCTTATTGCACTTACTTTGCTTCACTTCGTGTGAAAGGGTTCATTATTAGCAAAAAGGGGGAGAAACCACTGGCACTGGGCACCGGCACTGGCACTGTCACGTAATCCTCGCACAACCCTACACCATACCCCTTGGCATGGCATACAGGCTCACGAACAAAAGAATAAGACCAACCATAATAGTATATTTAGAATGACTGCCGCGGTCCGCGCCGATAAGTTGTGTTATGCTATCTTCCCCTTCCAACGGCTATGTATCCTGCCTGCGTTCACACCAATATCCACTGTCCCGGATAATGTTAGCACCGCAAAAATTCGATCATACGTGTGAAACTGCGCAGAGGGTTTCGAACGCCTGTAGACAGCCCCTGGGACCGCCAAGAGAGACGAAGAAGGGCAGGTTTCTGACAATTTTGAGAGCACCGCACTGGCGCAGCTTTAGTCAATCGAGTCGATAATCCAAGGACGGCCACACAAGAAGTGTTCCCACCCAGCCGCCCAGGCTGCGCCGTAGTCTTTATCTTCACTGCCATGTCCAAAACTGTCATTTGACAGATATGCGGGGTTCGTGTGGGTGGTGCACGGCGCACCGGACAGGCAAGCCGAACGCTTACGGGGTGCCGAGCCTATGCGGAGCCAAGTGGGGCCGCGGCCACCCGGCATGGCGATGAACGGACGAGGGCTGCGCAGTGTAAAAAAAAAGGATCTGGCATTTTGCCATCGGTGGAGGGAAAATACTCAAGGATTCGCTCATCGGTGTGGTGTACGGTGGTGTCTAGCTGCGGACGGGTGGGTCGAGCGGGGCCATGAGGCGTATCGGCAAGGTGCGATGCTGCATAAACTACACGCAAGGCTAACTGCTGCTGCTCAAACGGAACGTACACATTCCATCTCGTGACGTCATAATAGTCCGAGTGGTCATATAAGACCACGTAAACCGTCGTGCGTTGGTTGATTTACAATCCGTCCGTCCGTCCATCTGTTGCATCATCCACACCCACATAGCCAAGTTCCTATCCTTCTTTCGCCCAACTCAAATGGCTTTCACCGGTTCTGACATCTGCAAAGTACGCTTTATTTGTTTCATTGCTTTGTTTCTCGGCTTTACGGACCCCTCTTTGTAGATCCTGTTCGTGGTCCTCGTTCTCTTGTTTTAGAATGGCCGCCGACCGCCAGTACGGTATCTCACCATCTTTCGTACCTTTCCTAGTTTTGCTATCTTTATCCCTCCCGTTGGAGTCTTCCTGGAGCGCGGGTGTAATGCTGACCTCGTACGTCTCTCTTTGCTAATGTAACCTGTTGGGGATGTGGATCTGATCATTCTCGTCGTGCCCAGCTGATCAACATACTCCTCGTATGTGTTTCATTTTCATCTTTTGGACCCTGTCCCGTCGGATCACTAACATTCCATCTGCCCTTCGCTTCCCCCATAGACGATCTTGGGTTACATGTATGCGTTTATTCGTTTCACTTTCACACTGCTAACACGTGTTTCTTTCGATCCTAGTCCTGGTATCATCCATGGTACGCAACATTTCTTATCCCACTCACTCCGATCTCACGTCGCCATACAGCGCTGTATATTATCCTCAAGTATTGAGGCTGAAGGAATGTCGCACCATTTCTCTTTCGTGTTTCGTATGCTCTGGCTGTAGAAGCTTAGTCGACTTTAATTGCCAATTTATTATGGGGATACGGGTTCTGGCCAAACGTCAAATCCCCGCGCGTCCGTTACGTGGTCACCGCCGACGCTATCCAGTACCATACCAATGACTATCATCAGTCTTGATTTCCATCTTCCGATGATTGCGTGTCTTGATCACTGTCTTCGTCGCTGTCTTGTTCATTCAGTTGATGGATCATGCGTGCCCCAACGATCCAAGTCTTTCGCAGGTTCTCCAACAAATGGCTATTCTTGACGTCTTCGCCCTTGGCTTCTGGCCGTGCGTGCCAATTTCGGATGTCCTCTTCCTCGACGACGTCGTTTTGATAGAGAGCCGCAAGTATCTGACCAAACAGATGTAGACGCATGGAACTCGCGCAGTGGTACTGAGGGATGGTTATGAGCGCTAATTGGTCGAGAATTCTCTCAAAAACGAAAGGAGTGTTTGAACGCTGCTCACCTGTAATATTGAGACAGTTTCTACGCCGTCCACGCCGCCGATAAGGTTGATCAACTCTCCCCATCTGTCCACCCATTTCTTGATCTCGACGCGCTGCGGCACGGCGCCCTCGACAAGGGGTAAATTCTCCACGATGCCAGCGACGACCGCTTCGCGCACGCGGCGCAGGGGCACGTTGCTCGCCATGCGCAGTGTCTTGAGCTCGACGCTCGCATTGTCGAGCGAATGCCCTTCCGAAAACGCCCGCTCGAGCGACAGGCGCACCTCCGTCTGGAACTCCTGCTCGCTTGCGGACACGGCCGCAGCGGCGGCGTTCGCGGCCGAGGGAGCGGACGTGATGGAGGAGGACACGGAGCCGTTGTGCGAGAACGAGCCGTCGTCGTCGTCGTCGTCGTCGTCGTCTGATTCGTCTGCCTTTTCGTCATCTGAGGTGATCGAACCGGGGTCGGATGGGACAAGGTCGGCAAAGTCGTCTCCTGGAAGATTTAAAAAAAAAAGGTAAAAATTGATGTGTGATCGTTCAGCCTTCGATCTCGGACAGACACGCACCTAATCGCATCAGTCGCCTGTTATTGAAGCTCTCCACCCCGTTCTCGTATACGCCTTCGTCGCCCTTCTGTGCGCTTCTCCGCGGCCATACGAATGCGTCCGAGTCAGGACCTAGGCTTTGCGAAAGGGTGGGTTGGTCTACATATCGGAGTGGCCCAATCAGCACCAGAGCAGGGCTTTCGAGGTACAGAAACGCGCACCTTGCTCGGCCTCTTCGAGTTCAGAGTCGGCGTCACCATCATCACTCTCATCTTCTTCAGTGACTTCCCCAACAGCCGTCGAAATTGACTTTTGCTTTCGTTTTGATATCCTATCGAACGACTTGAGAGCCGTCCCCGGCCCGAGCTTGGCGCCGTCCGCTATGAGCGAGCCCCGAGCTATCCGGCTGCCCTCACCGATTCGCACTCCAGCGCCGACGATGCAGCTTTCAAGGATACAATTGGTTCCTATCGTCACGTCGTCGAAGATATATGCGTTACGCAAGACAGTCGCAGCCCCGATAGAGCAGCGCGCGCCAATGGTTGACGCGACGACCTGCGCTTCATCATGTATTCGGGTCGAAGGTCCTATGAGTGTATTGTTACCGATCTTGCATGTCCTACAAGCCTTGTCAGGTGGGTTAAGGAGGATTGCAAGTTCGGACACTGACCGGGAGAGAACGACGGAATTGTCTTTCGGAACATATTTATTACCACGTAGATGATCATAAGTATGACCACCGGGGTAATTGTCATCAGGCACCAGCGGAAATGTCCATCGGGAAAGGATGTCCTTGCTAAATGTGCAGGCATGTCAATCACGTTAAATTCAAGCGACTGACGTCAGTCCTTACCTTACAGAATCATAACTACGCGTATCCTGGACCCGCGAGGCGTAACCGTCTTTTGCGACGTAGCAGTAAATGTTCTTCATGAGTAGATCTGAAGTGAGCACGCCGTGCACAAAGTCTCGCCTAATATCACCGTAATCAAAGTTGTCTTGGAATAAGGACGGTACCTGCATGAGCATCAGACTAGCGTCTCGGAAAGCACGAGAAGAATCGTGGCTTGCCTCCAACGCGCAGACATCTATTGAACAATCGATAAGGTCGTTGCGAATTTCGATGTTCGGATGACCCTCGAGGACGCTCCGGGGGATCTTTGCGATGTTCTTAGGGGGGTAACCCGTCACCGGTTCATAGTGCAGACACTCTGACGTATCCGGATCGAGCACGAAAACCGCAGAATCACCTTTGGATCTCGATAAGCTCGTCAAGACCATAATCGATGTGCGATGTTACATCCAGCCACCACTCACCTCGTCCGATGCGTGGCCCCACTCTCTTTAACGACCATAGTCATGATGACGTCCTTGTTGGTCTTTCGCCGCTCCTTGTGCGCGCGAACAACCTCATCTATGCGGATATTGCTGACCAAATCACCAGAGACGAGGACAAAGTCGCTGGTGATGATCCCGTGAGTGTAGATATCGCGCATGGCATCTCCCGGAGAGAACGTCTCCTTGGCGGTCATGACGGGGACGATCTTTAGGCCGCTCGATGAATGTGACCATCTAGAATTCCTGTGCATGGTATTAATGGCGAGAATAAGAGAGCCCACTGCCACGGACTCACTGAATCGCCTCTTTTACTTGTTCAGCATGCGAGCGGCAGATGACGAAAACCTCCTGCACCCCTGCGAGAGCAAGACCCTCTAGCGTCCAATCCAGCAGAGGGGCATTGCAGATAGGAAGAAGACACTGGCTAACCGATTCAGACAGTGCACAGATAACACGCGCAAAGCCTAAACACCTTGGGTCGATCGGTAGTCAACGGCTTGAATCGCTTGTTGAAACTGTCTGCGAGGATGACAGCTTGAAGGATTTCGTCCGTCTCATCATCTGCCTGAGACTTGTTTGTCGGCTTTGGAGGCATAGTGTTTGGTTGTATACAGACGATGATGCATGATGGATTCGACAACCATGTTGACTCATATCACGTGTTTGAAATGTCCAACGTCCAACCAAAAAGTAAACTCAACACAATCCTTGAAACATGAGCCTTGGACGACTGGGTTACAAAGAAATGCACGAAACAGCAACGACCCCATGGGTAAGGGAGAAAACGAGGGTATCAAAATAGAAAAGTAGGATCGCTATTAGTTGAATGAGTTGGAACGGATCAAGTTAGAGCATGTCATGAACGCATGGACCAAGACAGGACAAGATCCGAACGTAAACTATGCAATATTTGAGGAGAATGAATCAGAGAAGAGAGCGGACGTGGATATCCAGAGGGCATAAAGATGTTTAGAAGATGAGATGAGAAGACGTAGGCCAAATCCTGCCACAATCATGATAGTCATTCAGTGAGATAAATATCCCCATATCCTCACGCTGCTGCGGCAACCACAGCGGCAGCCGGGGGAGCTTCCGCCTTGGGTTCATCCGCGGGAACGGCGGCTGATTCAGCGGCCTCTGCAGCGGGGTTCTCCAGGGGAGCAACAGGAGCAGGCTCATCGATCTTCGGGGGGTTCTCATCCACCTTGGCCGGGGTTGAAGTTTCCGTCTTCCTCGGCTTGAAAAGATCACCAACACGCGAAGACAGCCGACGCCCAACCTTCGCAGCGGTCTGTCTGACATCCTTCTTCTCGACCTTCTTCTCCTCCTTCTGCAGATGAAACCATGAGATTCAGTTTCCAAGGCCACGACTATAACGCTTACCACCTCTTCCTTGGGTGCCTCCGCGGGCGGCTGCTCAGAGGTCTCAGCGGGTGTTTCAGAAGGACCACTACCGAATTAATCAATTAGCGCGGGTGAACCAAAATGTATGGGATTGCTTACGGCTCTTTGGGTGCCTCGGTGGTGGTCTCCTCAACTTTGGGGGCCTCAGCAGGGGCATCCTCGGTCTTGGGAGGCTCGTCAGCGGAAGGAGCTTCTTTAACTTCTTCCTTCTTCTCTTTCTTGGGGCTCTTAGGAGCCTTCGCCTTTTTCTCGTTTTTGAATGGGGCTAGAAGTTTGGAAAGGAGGGACGGGCTCTTCGGAACATCTTCCTTCTTCGCATCCGCGGGGGCACCCTCGGCCTGATGACACAAAGTATTGAGTAACATAATAAAATCGCTTAAAAATGAGCGAGTACGTACAGCCTTGACATCCTCGGAGGCAGGTTCCGCACCAGAAGCGGGCTCAGCACCTTCCTGTGAACAGGCAAGGATAAGGCATTGGAAAGGAAGAAACCATGGTGAGAACCAACCTGAGTCACTTCTGCGTTGGCGGACGCCTTGATGAAAGATTAGGGAACAAGGTAACATGTCAACAAAAGAGAGATCTTACAGGAGCTGGGGCATCCTCAGCCTTCGGGGGCTCTGCAGGGGTAGCAGCGGCGTCTGTAGCGGGGGTGGGCTCGGTGGGCTTAACCTCCTCGACGGGGGCAGCGGTGGTGGCAACAGCTTCAGTGGCAGACATTACAATAAAAGAGAAATGGAAACTAAAACAGGTGGACGGTGAGAAAACCAAGAGAAATAATAAAGAGATGAAAGCAAGTACGAACGGGGAGGTATTAAAGACGAGAGAGAGAAGGGGAAGGTCGGCCCTTTGAGAAGAGAGAGAGGAGAGAAGGAAGGAGAGAGATACGTTCGCTTGAGCCAGCTCCGCCCCTCTTATTCGTGTTTGGCTCCGCCCGCGCGGACCAAACAACGGGTGACCCGAACTCTATTCCAGCTTGTAACCCTTTTTGGGTTCGACAACTTCTTGACCCCTTAACAAATTCCCCTCACCAACCCAACGACGGTTCTGTAAATAAAAATAAAAATTTAGTCTGTTGCAACTGCATGGACATGACGAAAGAGAGACGTGATAGGGCCAAGGCAGAAAAAAAAAACTTAGTGGATGGTGACGCATAATGTCGGTAGAAGAACGCCCGATCACGCGTTCTGGTTACCCCGCCCGCTTGGGAGCCCTCGCAACAACCCGCTCGAAGCGTAATGAATTTACCTGTTGGAGGTTTCAATATTTTCTTGGGCATTTGTTGACTCCGTTGTTCTCAACACCTGGACCGCACTGCCCCCACATAGGATGGCATGTCAAGCCCGTGAGATCCATTGTTGTGTTGGGCGACGTTGAGCTCCTGTCTGTGAGCCGAGTACCTGTCACCCTTTGCTTATCCGATTATCACGCTATCCCCTCCCTCCATTCACACGCCAATTCTGTCGTGCGCCGAGGAGATCCATCTGTTGATACGTACAATATCCCTTCCTCTGGTTCGCGCCAGCACGACATTATCACCTGAATATGTGTCCCTTGGCGGCTCTTCTGCGTAGTTGATTCCTTCGTGCTTACCCCCGATTGGTTGGTACCTCTCCATTCCAACTCCAAGCGTTGGGTGGCCAAGCCGTTACCCCTGCCACAATCTGTTTAGGAAGGTTGGCAGTCGATGTCGATATAAGTGCGCCGCTTTGACGCAGGTGACTCACTATCACCATCATTCATTGGCACCTTCCTTCACCGCACTAGCTGCCAACGAGAGCTGTGTCCTCGATAAAAACAACTAAGAGCACTACTCGACTTGCAGTGAACTTCTCTGACTCGATTGGCCTCCCAGAATTTTCAAATTCACGTCCCCGCTTATGGCAATCAAAATCCGCCTCCGGCTCCCCTTCCATTTCGGCGCACGGGACCGGTACCGGTACCACAACGGGCATCTGCATCAGGGAGGTCACAGGATCATCCTGGCACCAGATAAGCCCCGTGTCTAGTTTTTTTACCCACTGATAGACGGCGCAGTGTCACTCCGAGGCGGCGCACGGAAACCTTTCGCCTTCGATCGTCTCCGCTTAGCCTCTGTTTGATACTGTGAGTCACGAACTGAATACCCATTCACATGGACTTACCCCGAATATACCCCTCGTCTTCCCTTTCATCAAATTGTACATCCTCCTGTATCACGCCCTCGTCCATTAATTCCTCGACCTCCTTCGGGGGCTTCGCACGCTTCGTGACCCTAAATTTGGCCACAAAGAAACCATCCATATTGTGCACATGAGGGTAAAACCTTCGCGTCATCTTAATGCTTGCATGGAAGGATTTGCCGCGATAGCTGGGATATCCTGGGCGCCCAAATTCAAGGCCAGTGTCCACTAAGTGGACATTCGGCCTCTTTCGAAGCGCATAGTCGACGACCGCTTCGTTCTCCTCGACGGTAACTGAACAAGTCGAATAGACAAAGTACCCGCCCGTTTTCGAAGCTGGATTGACGCTGTCGATGGCACACAGAATGAGTTGCTTCTGTAAATGCGATAAGAGCGTGAAATCCCTGTCCGTCTATGGTTCGTGACGCGATCACGAGAAGCAATGATTCAATTGAACAATTTTATGATCTGTGATCAGCGTCACAGCAAAGCGATTCAGCGCCCAGTGACGCACCTTGTTGATTTTGACGCTCGCGTCCTTGCTGATGACGCCCGTCCCGCTACATGGCGCGTCCAGCAGGACGCGATCGAAGCCACCCATGACTTTGGGAAACTCACGTCCGTCATAGGAACATACCACGACGTTTTTGCACCCTAACCGGTGAACATTGGCCGTCAGACTCTTTGTGCGAGCCTTGTTGGCGTCATTGGCAAAGATAACCCCAGTATTTTGCATGAGCGCGGCTATGTGTGTTGTTTTGCCCCCTGGTGCGGATGCCATGTCAAGCACACGCTCGTGAGGTTGTGGCGAGAGTGCGATCACGGGTAGGAACGACGACGCAGCTTGCAGCATGTAATGGCCAGCAAGGTATTCCGGCGTTGCGCCTGCGGAGTGGATAATGAGCAAATGGGAGAGATCCGATCGTGGGTGGCATACCGATTGGCACGCTGCTCTCAAACACCTGCAGCCCGACGTTGGTCCACTTGCCTACCGGTTCTAGATTGACACCACGATTTATCAGCGTTTGCGCTAGATCTCGCCGTCTGGTGCGAAGGGTGTTCGTCCGGATAGTGACAGGGCGGGGAACCTCGTTTGCATCGAAGAACTCGATGGCCTGACCCAGTTGTCAGAATGGATAATGTCGCGCGGGAAGTCTGATAGACACACCTCTGCCACAGGAAAAAGTTGGAACAACTTCTCCGCCAGGAAGTCGTTGTACCCATAATAGCTAGCGATATCAGACACGAGCTGTTCGACATACTCAGAGCGGGCCCTATCCAGGTGAACCCCCAACCCGTCATCGAAAACGCCTCGCATATATGTTAGATCACGAACCTGCCTGTGTTAGCTCCAGATATTTTCCACCTCTTCAGTAACCTGACGCATTCACGCATCCGTTTTTGAACGACGTGCACGTCTGGGCCACCAGACTTCTTCTCTTCCGCGCGCTCCTCCGCCGTCAAAAGAATGGTGCCTTCCGCTCCGGGCGCATCCACTTCCTCTTCGTCGTCGTCCATGTCTTCGACGCCCTCAAATTCATCAGCTTCGGCCTGTGCAGCCATTTGGAGTTCTTCTGCGTCGAGCTGAGCCTCTCGGGCGGCCCTGGTATCGAGTGCACGAGACCGGGCAGCGAAGTTTGATGCTGTGATGGGCACATCCTCGGCGTCACCGCTCTCATCCGTGTCATGGTCCGAGGCATCATCTGTAGAAGTGTCGGTGTCCTGAAATAACGACCTATGAAGTTTAATTTCATAAGAGGTGGGGCCGCCTGCTTGCACACGAGGTCACGCACCTGGTCTGGGTTGGCGTGGAGTCCTCGTCCTGGTTATCCTGAATATCCTCCCAGGCTGCACTGCTTGGGTCCTCCTCCGAGTCAATGCCATTCCAAGGGTCATCTTCCCGCGGTCTACCCTCGTGTTTAGACCTACTTTTCACGGTCTTTTTCGAGCTTGCGGAATTCGTGTGTTTCGAGACAAGTTGTACAGAGTCCTTGACCTTCTTTGTGGGTTGTTGCCGGTCGATACCCGTGTCTGCCTTACGTTTTCCTAACTTTTTAGGGGAAGAATGGGCCGCCGTAGTGAGCTCTTGAAGAGACTCAGGGTCACCTTGTTTGTTTTTGGCGCGTCTCCCCATGGATGGACACCACGGTGGACTGGATGGGCGCAGTGCAAGAAAACTTGGATTCGACCAATGCGTGACACGTGACTACAGCCCACTACACACTACCCGATTCTTAAGCCCAACAAAAGTCCTGCGATGAAAGACGCCCTCGGTTGGAAATCAGCTGTCAAAAAGTCGACCAGCCGTCTCCATAACGAGTAGACGTTTGGCGGACGTCTGGTCCCTTGCGCGTCCACCGTATAAAACAGTCCCTCGAAACGGGCAGCGGCCTTGGACCAATCAATTTTGATGATCGACGTGGTGCCAAGGTACTGTTTGTGAACCCGCATGAGTGCATTTCAAAAAGGAAAGTCTTCCATTCCACGACATCGAGATATGCAGCGCTCACCTGCAAAAATACAAATGCCCCGCCGAACAACCACGCGAGAGCCTTTGTACCCTTCTTGACGAAAACACCTGCGCAAACGCCACAAACTGTTCCGAACGTGAGTTCATACATGTTGACAATGGACTCTGGGGGAGGAGGAAGTGCCATCGGGTCAGGCCGTCCTAAGGTCTCTATTGAACGGGGTTCCGCTGATGCAGTGCCGGTTCTCTGGTCAACATTCATCTACCAGGTGGAATGATACTCACGCTCGCAGTTCAACTTGCGGAAGTTCGCATAGAATGAGAGTCCAAGACCAGCACCGGCAAGGCCAGTGCCTATGCCAATTACCACTCGGCTTGGTGTTGCATTGCTCCTGAAAGGACGGGCCCGAAGTGGGGATATGATTGGGAGCCTCTGTAAGGGGTGCGTTGCACGCTTTAAGTTATTGTTGAAGAAATTACGACGAGGGGCTCCCTGGTGCGAGAATACATGCCACATGTACAAAGATGCCATGAGGTGAACTACGGTGTGAATGATTGCCGCCCCACAGAACGCGCTGACATGATAGACACAGAATCATGGGATTAAGTCGCCGCCCCGCCCATTCTTTTCTCACTGTATCCGTCATCAACGTCATCTCTCTCTCCCTGTAAAAGTGTTTTACAGCGATTCACGCCCTCACGTATTCGCAGAAGGCGACATTTACTCACCCGTTCCTTTGTGTTCCCCACGAATGCCTTCATTTAAAATGCGAGGGCTCTGAAAGAACTCGGTGCTATGAATCCCCGTCAGAGAATGAATCCATCTCGATGAGCGCCCCCAATATGGCACAAGGGTCCAACTACTAGTATATCTTCGCCTTGAGGCGTAACGGGGCTCTGAAAGAACTCGGTGCTATGAATCCCTGTCAGAGAATGAATCCATCTCGATGAGCGCCCCCAATATGGCACAAGGGTCCAACTACTAGTATATCTTCGCCTTGAGGCGTAACGGCTTCAGCGGTGATGATGGCTTTCCCCTCAGGTAGTAGATTCGTCGACACAAACATCGAAGACCCTCACGCACCGTCTCGTAGCACCCCGATGTCATGGGCAACTCATCACCAATCGTCTATCTCCACCCTATCCTATCCACAATCTACATTTAACACTAGCTTCCACACCGTGTCCCCTACGCCCGCTAATTACCATTCAGGACTTTCGTCCATCTTACACAACTATTCAGAGTCGTCTGGAGGCCAACATTCCTTTGTTTCTCACCATAAGTCATTCCTCGCCCTTCAGAAATCGGTCTTCTCTGTCGGAAACCACTCCCAGTCTACAATATTCACCATTCCCAAGGAATTTAGACCTGCCAGTCCCTCATCAATTGGTGATAAGGCTGATCAGACAGCAACTCTCCTTCCGTCGACACCTACTTACCGGGCGAGCGCCCCCGGTCTGACCACGGATTCTAGTCCAAGTCCAAGCCCCGTCGGTGGCGCCACTCCTCTGAGAGATGCGTTATATGACCCGTTTACCGAACCTCATGGCGATTCTCAGCCCCCAGCTACCATGACCCCACCTGTTCCCACGGTTCCCACCGGCATCGCGGTCACATCGTTGCCTTCTCCCCAAGCAGATCGCGTCGTTACTACATCGCGCTCCCATAGCAGCTCTTTCGCGGCCAAAGGAAAGAAAGTTATACTTGGCTTCGGGTCCAGTCCAAGAAAACGGCCCAAAATCAGCCCGCCGTATCATGTCGCTCACCTCACTCATGTTGACTTCAATCCTATCACCCTTGAATTCACTGGCTTGCCCGAGAAATGGCGGCAATTCCTACAAGACACCGACATCTCCAAGTCAGACCAAGAGGAGAATCCGCTTGCTGTCCTGGAGGTTGTCGAGTTCTATCAGGGTGGTGACAATGTTGGGGATAAAATAGGCCCCATCCCTTCAGGAAGCTCCCGATCTCCACACATTTCAGGCGGTGCGAAATTAACCCATGACAGGATGTCCAAGTCCTTCGATGATAACTTGCTCCGACCGGTGGGCATGTTTCTCTGTCGTCATAGGTGTGGGTCCTGACGATCCAAAGCGACTACTGTCATTACCTTCGAAGAAGGCTCATTCTGAGGCTTCTGGCATGTCCATATCTCCACCCCGGTCTGCACCGCCTAATCCCGACTGGTCGAGCTCCCACTGGCCAGTATCTGAACAAGCACACAGTAGGACTGTCGTCCGCGTGGACACTGAAAACGGCCAGCACTTCCCGGGTCCGGCAGCAGCTGTCACGGCGCCCGTCCGAGATTTGCATCACACTTTGGCTGTAGATGTTATACCAAAGTCACCAGGTGCTCGAGCCCCAATTACGGATGATCAAGCCCCCGAACCTTCGACAACATTCCAGCAGCAGGGTATGGTTGCGGCAACCTTAGTAAATACAACGGGTGTAGCCCCACAACAGCACGAAATGAAGACGGAAAACCGTGCAAACGATATTAACACAGTCAAGCGCCCACAGCAGATTTCCGTGGACGCAGATCCAACACAATCGTACCGCAATCTAGTCAAGATTGGGCAAGGGTAAGCATTCCCCCTGTAATATTTAGTGTTGCATCGCTTATACGTTCCCAATGCTTGTTTCCTGGGAGACATGTAGGACTTTCGGGGATGTTTTTACAGCCCAGCAAGCCGGGCCAGATATTTTGGTTGTGATCAAGAAGAAGGACCTAGACAAGCAACCAAGGAAGGACCTTGTCTTAAACGAGATCCTCGTAATGCGCACTTTACAACTTGCGAATATCGTCAATTATATCGACTCGTTCCTTTTCAAGAACGAACTTTGGATCGTGATGGAGTACATGGAGGGTGGTTCGCTCACAAACGTTATTTTAACAAACTTGATGACAGAAGGTCAAATTGCGGCAGTGAGCAGGGAGACAGCGCAAGGTATACAGCATTTGCACGAGCACGGTGTCATCCATCGCGATATCAAGAGCGATAATATCTTACTAAGTCTAACTGGTGACGTTAAAATCAGTTCGTATCACGAGTTCCTTTTGAACCTTTCTCTGACCCGCGTCGTATTTTTCAACTTCAGCTGACTTCAGCTTTTGCGCGCGAATATCTGATCCTGCTCATGCAAGGCGGATGACTATGGCCGGTACGCCGTACTGGATGGCGCCGGAGCTTGTCACGCACGAGTATGGCCCCAAGGTAGATATATGGTCTCTTGGAATCACCGCCATAGGTCTGTACCCCTGTAACCATCGTCTATTCCCTGTCTTGTGCCTGACAAGACCATGACACAGAGATGATCGAGGGCGAACCACCCTACCTTAATTGTAATCCTATGAAAGCACTGTTTCTGATCATTACAAATGGAACACCAACGATCGCCAATCCACAGGACTTGTCGTCAACGCTCCGGGACTACCTCGCCAAGACCCTTGAGGTAGATGCTACAAAGCGGCCCGATGCGACGCAACTTTTAGAGCACCCATTCTTTGCGATGGCGGAGCCGTTACACACGCTCGTACCTCTAATTAAGGCGTCACAAAGGGCCTCTTGGGAATGAAAGAGTTTGGTCGCGTCGTGCTCCCCGTGTGTACTGGCGGTTCCATCCTCATTCGTGCACATAGCTTTTCCAATCTATCCAACCTCCCTTACAGTCTATCGCTCAATTATATCCCCCTATCCGCCTCTGCATACCCGTTCGTTGGGTTCCTCGCCAATGCACCAATCTTCGCCCCCATCCTGCTAGGTTGGCGCAGGGGCTGCGGCCTGTGTTGTTCTATGAGATGGCGTGCATTGATTTATCTTGCTTTTCAAATTTCTGACGACGTGTTTTCCCACATTGTTCGTAACGTACGTGTACTTGTGATGCGCATGATCTCGCTCTTTCATTGCTGCTCTGATCTGGCCTTTTATCCAATTCGTTCTGCGATAATCCTCCGCTTTTTTAGATTCCTATGCTTATATTGCTTCGCCCTTCTTAAGTAGTAGAGGTGATCCCCTCTCACATACCACATTTTATATCATACTAGAAGGCGGCCGTGCTGCGCACGGCCGCCTTCTAGATTTTGATCGCCTTCCTCCAGTACTTCTTGATATTAGTAATCTGGAGAGGATGAATTTGACCGGCTGGAATCCATTCCACTGTCATGCAATGTCACAAGCGAATGTTAGCGAGTTCTGCAACCGATCCTGGCCGCTTCTCCGTTGCTCTTGTCATGTCCATCCCTCTTCTTTAACCTGCCCCTCGCGCGCCACTGCGCCCGAGCACGTGTGCACGCTCCCGGCTCGCACCCTCGCCCCATCCCTGCCGCTACTGCCACCTCGGGCGTATACCCCCATCCGCCACCGCTTGGGGTGCCCCCCTTCTTCCAACCTTCCGAGGACCCCTCGTCTGCCACCGCTCGCCACCGCTCCCAGCTCGTACAGCTGCGACCCACCATCGCACCTCCCCACCCTTGCCGGCTTGCACAGCCGCGCCACACCACCCTTCCTCTATGCTGCACTCAGGAAGGGAACACTGCCGCTCTCGCCCTCGCGCTGTTCTTTCGCCCCCTTTCGCTCGCTATTTAGTCAACGAATTTATATTATAGTAGATGATGTTGTTCCTTTTTTGTGCAGTAGTAATCAAAATAAATATATTGTTTTGGATACATCATCAATTCGTGGTCACGTTCAATCTGCGCTCAGGCCAATGCATACTGTGACGCGTGGACAAAGGTGGAGAGGGAGGAGGGGGTGATGCGACTGTTTCATTCTCTTTGATGACGTGCTCTCTGCGCAGTGTGACGCCTGGACACAGGTGGAGAGGGAGCAGGGGTTTGGAGGAACTGTTGTGGAAGACGTCGACATGTGTCGTCATTGGTTCGTGGACAGTGGGAACCCAAGCAGATTTTTCGAAGATTTTATTGTTGTCAGAGCGGTCACATCCTATCTGCGGTCGGGCCAATCGCCAGCGACCCAATTCCAGTCGCGAGATTGACCGAGAAGTCCCAATTGCAAACCGGTCGGTTTGTCCCCAATCACGCTGCCAAAATACTATTTGTGAACCCACAT
>Ga0209488_10000414_pt1 | contig 35489 bp, 32 predicted proteins | sample Rivendell_Oct201_8_FD_188349 | JGI IMG/M metagenome (GOLD analysis project Ga0209488, IMG submission 188349) | Vadose zone soil microbial communities from the Eel River Critical Zone Observatory, Northern California, USA -... | ecosystem: Environmental > Terrestrial > Soil > Vadose zone >...
CTGCGGAGGATATCCCCGGGCCTGCACGATCGCCCAGTGCCACTCCTGGTCGGGACTAATTTCCACATTCAGCGGCGCGCGGAAAACGGTGGTCGCTGAAGGAGCTGCAGCGGCCCTCATCCGGTAAATGACAGTCATGTCGGAGCGTTTCTCAGATCGGCTCTCCGGTACCTGAGACGTATCTCCTGCCACGGCCGGAATCAGTTTCGCGGTTCCATAGTCCGAGACCGTATCGTGAATGTCGGTCCGTTTCAGGAGCGTAAGCGCGACCGCCACCTCGCTCACATGCCAATCGGTACCGTTGAAAACCGAGACTTGCAATGCGTCCCCATCAATGGTCGCCGGGCCATCGAGCTTGAGAAGTTCACCTTCAGGAAGATCGACCTGCACGTATTGAGTGGCCAGCAAAGACTTGGTGTTGGCACTAAACGCCAGGCTGCACGTAACGTCGGGGGCGGAGACTTGAATGCTTTTCCCTCCTGCATCGACTGAATAGCGAAGAGAAGCAGTGGAAGCGCGGTGGCTTTCAACCTGATCCATCACCTTCGAAAAATTGTCGTTGTCGATGACTTCCTGAGCCGGAGGGTTCTTCTTGCGGAATGTTCGTGCTACGTCTCCCAGAGGCGTATCGCCATCCTCTTGAGCCGTAAGAAACGCAGGCAATAATGCAGCCACAACAATCGTGGCGACTGCCAGTCGAATCCGCGTTCTGCAAGCTTTTCTCACTGCACTCCAAGAACCGCGATGAGGGCGCACCGAGGGAGACGATCCCAAGCAAATTGTAGTGAGAAATAGAAGCGAAGAAGAGATGACCGAGGCAAACCTTGGTACTAGACCTTTGGACTTAGGTGGGAAATGGGCGCGCGCTGACGAAATGGAAGCGCAACGGGGCGCACGCCCAAAGTTACGAACGGATCTCTACAGAAGGCCCGAAGAGCGAAAACGCGTGACTGGATCGGCTAAAGGCATTGCCTGTCGCCGGAAAATCCAGCGAGCCACCGCAAATCCAATCGCCGCATAGCACAGATGCATGACGCGCATATCATCCCCCAATGGATCGGCTGGTACTTTCTGAGGGGAGGAACAACATTAGACTCTATCGGCACAATAGCAACAGGCGCGAGGCCCAACAAGGCCCGACCGTGCCATGGCGATGGCACGGAAGTAATAGCCGTAATAGGCGCATCGGTGGCGCCCTGCTGCAGCGAGCCGAGTTTCAATGGGTCTCTACGTCGCCGACTTCGCCAGCCTTGCCTGCAGGGGGAACCACCACCGTTGACAGGCTGCCCTCCGCTGTAAGTTTTTGAAAGGCTGCCAAGTCGCCGTGCTGTAACTCGGTCCATCGAGCCGTGATTTCTTCATTCTGCCGCCTCAGCTTCTCGAATTGCAGTTGCTCCGCCTCAGTGGGAGCCGAATCCGCGCTGCTCACATCGATGGCCAGGTACGCCCACTTGGCATCCAGCTGAGGAGGATATGCCAAAGAATCCTCGTTTGCGCTGATGGCCAGGTTCACCAGTTGTTCGCGAACTGCTACGAGTTTCTTTTCGAGATCGTCCGCCGAGGCAGAGATCGTTTTCGCGCTGGCATTTTGCGGCAAACGCTTTTTTAGTCCCGACAGTTGTAAGCGAACATCCTGAATCTGGTTCACCATGTCGTAGAGCCGATTCAGCTCTTCGTGTATCTGCATGAGCAGGCTGAATTGCTGGTCAAGATCAGCCTGACTGACCTTGACTCGTGGATCGAGAGCTACCTCGAGCGGCACAGTCTGGCTTTGGCTTCCCACGGTCAGGCGCACTTGATAGTGACCGGGGGCCGCTACCGGGCCTTGCGCTCCGTGGTTATATTCCCAGAGGTAGTAACCGGGGACGCGATGGGCCTCTTCGTAGCGCAGGTCCCAGACAAAGCGATTCAAACCAGCTTCCGGCTTTATTTCCTTCTCGGGTTTCTTGTCATCGGGGTCGAGCGGCTCTTCCGGTTGCTTAACCTCTGCACTTGAGTACTTGCGGATCACCTTACCTGTGCCGTCAAGAATTTCGATCTTCGCTTCTGTCTCCGCCTTGGGCGCGTCCTTCAGGAAATAGTAAATCACTGCGCCTACTGGAGGATTTTGCGCGGTCCGTTTCGACGGATGCAGTTCGCCGCTGGCTCCGGCCTGAATGCGGTAGGCCGTTGCCGGCGTGTAAAGGAAGGCATCCTTCTGCGCGATCTCATCCTTGAACTGGCGAATGGGGCTGAGGTCATCAAGAATCCAGAAGGCTCGTCCGTGGGTCCCCACCACAAGGTCGTTATTTTTGACGACCAGATCGTGCACGGGGGTGGTAGGCAGGTTCAACTTCAGAGGACGCCAGTTCGATCCTTCGTCGAACGACACATAAACACCGTCTTCCGTCCCGGCATAAAGTAATCCTCGCCTCTTCGGATCTTCCCGAACCACGCGAACGAAACTGGTGTCAGGAATCCCGTTCGTAACCTTAGTCCAAGTCTTGCCATAGTCGGCAGTCTTATAGACGTAGGGAAGCAGGTCGTCACTCTGATGGCGATCAGCGGCCACGAACGCGGTACCGGCGTCGAAGGACGACGCGTCGATCTGGCTGATGCGGCTCCATTCCGGCAAGTCCTTCGGAGTGACGTTCGCCCAGGTCTTCCCTTCGTCGCGTGTGATCTGGATCAAACCGTCATCGGTACCGACCCAGAGCAAGCCTCTGGTAACAGGAGATTCAGCCAGCGCAAATATTGTGTCGTAATATTCCGTACCGGAGTCATCCAGCGTAATGTCGCCGCCCGAAACTTTTTGCTTACTCTTGTCATTGCGCGTCAAGTCCGGACTGATTGCCTGCCAGTGCACTCCGCCGTCTGTGGTCTTAAACAAACGTTCACCGGCGTGGTACAACGTGTTGGGATCATGCGGAGAGAGCATTACCGGCGCGGTCCACTGGAAGCGATGTTCGAGGTTCGCGGCCCCATGCGCATCAGAAAGCTCAGGCTGCTCTGTGATCGCTTTCACCTGCCCGATCCGTTTGTCGAAACGAGTAATGTTTCCCTGGTAGTCGGCCGCGTAAACGATGTTGGGATCAGGCGGATACGGAGCGATATAGCCGGCTTCGCCCCCACCTACGTCGTACCAGTCCGCGCGGTCGATCGCACCGTCATCGCTGCGGCTGGCAATCGCCACGGTTCCCGTGTCCTGCTGCGGTCCGTAGACGCGGTAGGGAGTGGCCGTATCCGTGATGACGTGATAAAACTGCGCCGTAGGCTGGTTGTCTTGGGTAGTCCAGTTCTTCCCGCCATCGAGCGTTACCGTAACTCCGCCGTCGTTGGCTGCAATCATCCTGCGCGTGTTCTGCGGATCGATCCAAAGGCCGTGGTTATCGCCGTGCGGAATTTTTACTTTGTTGAACAGATGGCCGCCGTCTGTGGATTTATACGCATCGACGTTCATGATGTAGAGCGCGTTCTCGTCCTTAGGGTCGGCAATTACGTGCATGTAGTACCAGGGACGCTGCCACAGGCTGTGGCTGGGGTTGATCAGTTGCCACGTCTCGCCACCGTCGTCAGAGCGGTAGAGTCCGCCGTCGGGATTGTGCGCCTCGATCAGGGCATAGACGCGTTCGGAGTTGGCGGCGACGGCCACGCCAATTTTTCCGTATGGCCCTTTCGGAAGTCCGTGTTCTTCTATCCGCTTCCAGGTTGTGCCCCCATCGGCTGATCGGTAGAGCCCACTGCCCGGACCGCCGCTGGAAAAACTCCAAGACGTGCGCCGGGCCTGCCACAGAGCCGCAAACAAAATGTTCGGATTGTGCGGATCAAATGCAACATCGATACCGCCAGTATTGTCGTCTTTGTAGAGAACCTTTTCCCAAGTCTTACCGCCGTCGCTCGTGCGAAAAATGCCGCGCTCGGCGTTCGGACCGTATGGATGTCCAAGGGCTGCGACGAAAACAATATCCGGATTTGTGGGGTTGATGATGACTTTGCCGACCGCGCGACTGTCACGCAGGCCGACATTCTTCCAGGTCTTGCCACCATCCAGCGACTTGTACACCCCATCGCCGTGAGAGATATTGCCGCGGATGCAGGCTTCTCCCGTGCCCACATAAATTACGTTCGGATTTGAATTGGCCAATGCGATGCTGCCGATCGATGAAGTGCCTTCCTTGTCAAATAATGACGACCAGGTCATCGCCCCGTCCACCGATTTCCAGACTCCGCCTCCGGTTCCTCCGAAATAATAGGTCGTAGGGTCGCCCGGAATTCCGGCTGCCGTCAGCGATCGCCCGCCACGGAACGGACCAATCAGCCGGTACTTCATGCCCTTAAAAGGCTTCTCCTCCGGCTTGGCTGGCTCGGACGTGGCTGTTACGGCATTCTGGTCGGTGGCAGTGGCAGGTGTCGTGGCCGGAGTCGGCTTGACGGCCTTCGATTGCCGCTCGGGCTTGGTCTGTCCAAAGCCCGCGACAACGAGCAGGATTGTCAGTGTGAATGCGAAACAGATAACGCGAATGGTTCGAACAGTCGTAGATCCCTTCTTGCGCGACGTAGTGCGATCAGCCATGTTGACTTTTTCCCCCGGGGTCAATTGATTATGGTAATCCCGAATCTGAATACCGCAAAGTTTGATATCAGGCTTCGTATCAGGGTATGCCTTTAGACATACCGTAGGCCGTAACTCAGTCCGCCTTCAGGCGCTGCGCCTCCAATAACAGTTGGACAGGTTTTCTGTCCACACGCCATTACTTCTTAAGCAGCAGTTTCTTTGCCTCTTCGAGTTCTTTTCTTTTAGACGCGTCAACCTTGGGATATGACGGCTTGAGTTCCTCCAGTGTATCCAGGAGCACTGCCGACACCACCAGCCGGGTGAACCATTTGTTATCTGCCGGCACGACATACCAGGGAGCATCGTCGGTCGCCGTATGGCGGATCATCTCTTCGTAAGCTTCGTGATAGTCGTCCCAGTACTCACGCTCGCGAATATCCGCAGCGGAGAATTTCCAGTTCTTCGCGGGCTCCTCCAGCCGAGCCAGGAAGCGATTCTTCTGTTCCTTCTTCGAGAGGTAGAGAAAGAATTTCCGAATCACGGTTCCATTTCGCCCCATGTGCTTTTCAAAGTTTACGATGTCTTCGAAACGCTCCTCCCAAATGTTCTTGGTAACCAGAGCAGGCGGAATCCTCTCGCTTTTGAGTATCTCGGGATGGACCCGTGCCACCAGCACCTCTTCGTAATAAGACCGGTTGAATATCCCAATGTGGCCGCGCTCGGGCAGACAGCGCGTGGTGCGCCACAGAAAATCGTGCTGAAGCTCCTGCTCCGATGGCGCCTTGAACGAATAGACCTGGCAGCCCTGGGGATTTACCCCCGACATCACATGCTTGATGACTCCGTCTTTTCCGGCCGCGTCCATGGCCTGGAAGATCAGCAGCACCGCCCATCGGTCCTGGGCATAGAGCCTGTCCTGCATCTGAGCCAGGCGGAGATTGCCCTCTCGCAGCGCCTGTTCTGCGTGCTCTCTGGAGTGCCAATGTCTCGTGTCCGCCGGATCGAAATCTTTCAGTCGAAAATCCTTCCCACTGGCCACGCGGTAGGACTTCGCGAGCTTCCCTGTCTTCATCTACGTTGCTCCGGGTACGCCTGATCGGCAACCTCCGAGTGTACACCGAGCTCCGAGCGCCTTTCGGAGAGTGCTGCACGACTCACACTGTGATACATGATTCGTGTGGGGAAATGCCGTCATTCCGACCACACGGACAGAAAGGAGGAAAAAGAGAATTGCGAAGCAACCGCGTCAGGAAGGAAGTGGGGCAATGAACTCTAACCCAAAGCAAAAACCATTGCGTGAACGAACAATGGCGGTCATCCGCGACTGAGTAGGAGTGTCGAATTCAACTTCAAGTAGATCACCTGGATTCAGCAAAATCCCGGCGTATAGCACCATACCGCCCTCGCTGATTTCGGTGCCGCGCCCGGGTACCACGACAGCGGAGAATCCTTTGGCCGTCACCACACGCACGGGTAGATCGACGGGAACTCGCGGCCAGCGACGTTCTTTTGGGGAACCCGACATTAAAACCGATCATTGTCCTTTACGCAGTCAGATTCAAATTACGAAGGTGTAAGTACTCTCCTTATTGGGGTAGACCGCTTGTCCCTCAAGGGCTTAGCCGTGTCTGCTTTGAATTTTCCCAAGCCGTAACTGTAAATAGTTACAGAATGTAGGGACAGCCGCCTCGGCTGTCCGGCCGGGTCGAAGACCGGCAGTAATTGTACGGAGCCGGCAAATCGAAAGCCGGTCGATCTTCGCTCGACGGGACAGCCGAGGCTGCTGTCCCTAGATTCTGTAACGAGCGACCTGGATTTCTTCGTATGCCGGCGAGTTCAAATGAGTTCTTTCCAAGGTTCGGATACACTTTATTCTTGCTTGGCCTAGCGTGTCTTGTCTCATGCCTCCCATCACAGCCTTGCTGCACACGGCCAACGATGCCCTGCGCCTTGGGCGCGCTCTTGAGACCTTGCGCGCTTGTGAAGAAATCATCGTCGTCGATCACGATTCATCTGACGCGACGTTACGCATCGCACGCGAATACGGTGTGCGAATTCTCTCCCGGAAAAGCGGCGGAGACCTCCACGACTTCCTTCAGTCCGCTCGTTACAACTGGATTCTCTGCCTCGACCCGAAGGAAACAATTTCAGAGGGTCTGGAGGCGACGCTCTATGAATGGAGATCGGCGACGGATGTAGTTAGCGCGGCGGCTTTTGCCGTTTCCATCCGCGAGGAAACGTCCGACGGCTGGCTGGACCTTACCACTCCCCAAACGCGTCTCGTCCCCAAGATTTGGAATCGCTGGAACGGCCGCCTCCCTGCCGACGATCCCTCCGCCAGCACGTTAGACGGCAAAATTCTTCGTTTTATTCTTCCCTGAAATAGACGATGGGCCTCTGCTTACCGGCTGCCATTTCCCGGAGAAACCACTCGTCCGTATTCCGTGGCGCGACTCAGGCGATCGAACATGCGCCATGCGGCGAGGGAAATCTTGCTGATAGCTTCCTCACCGTCGCGCTCGTTGCGCAGGAATGAAGTCATCACACAGATCACGTAGGGACGGCCTTCGACAAAGACAATTCCGGAATCGTTGCGGATAGCTTCGAGTGCTCCGGGCTTGTCGGCAACCCTGACATCGGCGGGCAAGTCGCGGGGAATCCATGAGGCTTTGTTCGTGCTCAGAACCTTGAAGAAGTCAGAGGTCGATTCCGGGTTTAATACTTTGCCGCGGTAAATGGCTTCGAGGAGGTCCATCATCTCGCGGGGTGTCGAGATGTTTTCGCGGCCGTGCTTGGCGGCTTCAAGGTCCATCATCTTGCGACGCAAGCGAGTGTGTGAGAGCCCCAGCGAGTCGAGCATGGCGTTAACCTTGTCCATGCCAACTCGATCGATGAGAACGTTGGTGGCGGAGTTATCGCTGACGGCGACCATCATAGTGGCAAGGTCGCGCAGCGTGATGTGGGTTACGCCGGGAGTGAGTCCGCCCATAATGTCGCTGTCGGGAACCAGGTCGGACGCTTGCACGGTATAGAGATCGGTGAGTTTGAGCTTCCCTTGCTGTGCCTGGCGGTAGAGTTCGGCAAGGACCGCGATCTTGATGGAACTGGCCTGGGCAAAGACTTCATTCTCGTGGAGAAAAAAGTGATCGCCGGTCGTGAGGTCTTCGATGGCGATGCCTGCAACTCCGTCGAGATGCTGATCGACATCGCGAATCGCGGATTCCAGTTTTTGCCAGAGGACCTGGCGCTTTTCGGCGGAGGGCGCCGGCTGACCGGGAGTCGTCTGAGCAGCGGATACCGCAAGGAGTAAGACCAGAAAGACAAAATATTTCAAGGGGATGACCTCCTGAGCGGATGGATTGTAGCAGGCTGGAAACTGGATGACTCAGCTTTCGCCGCTAGATCGAAACGATGGCATCAGCCTGCTTGAGTGTGGGACCATCTCACCCATCGATCTTCGCCTCCCGCAGTTGCTTCACGGCTGTTTCCGAACTGACGGGCGAGTAATAAACCTCTTTGAAGGTGTAGGACCGCGCCTTCGACCCGAGGACGGGAAGGATCTCAATGTGCCAGTGATAGTCCTCATCGATGGTCTTCCAATATCCAAGGGTATTTGACGGATGAAGGCTATTCGGTGAAGTGTGCAACACGAGATGAAATTCTTCGGTCACGCTGCGCACCCGCTGCAGGGTGCGCCGCAAAAGCGCTGCGAGATTTACCCGCAGTCCGGGCTGTGCTAATCCGGTGCGCTCGAACGAGGCTTCATGGTTGCGGGGAAGAATCCAGGCTTCGTAGGGGACGCGGGGCGCATAGGGACACAGCGCCACATAATCGCCGCGCGTCTCGATGACGCGCAGGGCCTGGCGCTCCTCCTGCTGCAAAATGTCGCAGAAGACGCAGCGCTCCTTGCTTACGAAGTATTCGCGGCCGGCGCGCAATTCGTAAAGCACGCGCCGGGGAACGAACATGGTGGCGGTCATCTGGGAAGTGGGATGGCTGAACTCCTGGCCGGCGTGCGGACCGTAGTCTTTGAAGAGGCTGACATACTTGATGCGAGCATCGTGCTTGAGATCGAGGATGCGCTCGGCGGCCAGGCGCAGAAAATGTCCAATTTCATCGTCGCTGGCGCTCCAGAGATGACGGTCGTGGCGAGGATTCTCCACCAGTACTTCATGCGCGCCGACGGAATGCATCCGGTCGTAAAGACCGTCACCGCGGCGACCAGGCTCGCCCTCAATGTGGTAAAGCGGTGTGGGATGCACCACTGCACGGGCGGACCAAGGAGTTCCGCCGGTGTTTGGCACTGTTGCGATGACTTGCGCGGGCGCAGGAGAATCCGCGCAAAACAGACAAGTGGATTCAGGACGTGGCGCGCTCTCGGCGGGATCATCTCCGGTGATGACCCAGGATCGAGTGATGGGATCCTTGCGGAGTTCCATGCGACAGGAGAACACCGCGGCAGAACGCGCGTCAACTGCGTTTTCCACCGCGAGGCTGTGAGCACTGTCGCAGAAGATGAGCAACTCGCTTTGTTATAATCCGCGCCACAGCCAGCAGATGACCGAGCCGTCCACTCCGTTGATGCGGCAATACGCCGCCGTCAAGAAAGATCATCCGACCGCGCTGCTGTTTTTTCGTCTGGGCGACTTTTACGAACTCTTCTTCGACGATGCGATCGTGGCGGCCAAAGAGCTGCAAATCACATTGACCTCGCGCAACAAAGAAAAAGGCATTGCCGTGCCCATGTGTGGAGTGCCGCACCATGCGGCCGAAGGCTATATCGGCAAGCTCATCCGCAAAGGATACAAAGTTGCCGTGTGTGAGCAGATGGAGGATCCACGCCTGACCAAGAAGATTGTGCGCCGGGAGGTGACGCGTGTGGTCACACCGGGGACAGCGGCGGATTCGTTGCTGGGATCGGAAGAGAATAATTTTCTGGCGGCGCTGGCGCAAGTGGGAGATCGCGTGGGTTTCGCGGCGCTCGATCTCTCGACTGGCGAATTCCGGGCAACGGAATTTTCGGGCGAAACAGCCATGCGGCGGGTGCAGGACGAACTGGAGCAACTTCGACCGAAGGAATTGTTGTATGGGTCCTCAGCGCCGCTGTTTGAGGTGAAGAGCGGTCGAGCCTCGCTCGGCCCCACCTTGCCGGCACAATCTCCTCAGCCTCGGGGGCCGGGCACTGCTTGCACTGAGACTCCGCTTGATGACTGGATCTTCGCGCCGGATCATGCTATTCCGCTGCTGGAGAATCATTTTGGAGTCCTGTCTCTGGAGGGATTTGGGCTGGCCGGACATACGGCGGCTGCAGCCGCAGCGGGAGCGATTCTTTATTACGTACGATCGACACAACGCGGATCGCTCGACCACGTTGACCGCATCGGAGTTTATGAGCGGCAGAACTGTCTGGTGCTCGATGCGGTTACGGTTCGGAATCTGGAACTGATCGAGCCTCTCTTTGCTGGCACCGACGCAGCCGTTACTTTGTTTCGATCGATCGATTGCGCGGTTACGCCCATGGGCAAGCGGCTGCTGCGATCGTGGCTGCTACGGCCTTCGCTCGATTTGGCTGAGATCAATGCCCGACTGGATGCCGTGGAATCAGGCGTCAAGGATGTTGTTTCGCGGGAAGAGTTGCGGACGGCGCTCGACGGCGTGCTGGATCTGGAGCGACTGCTGAGCCGGGTGACGCTGGAGACGGCGAATCCGCGGGATGTGCTTGCTCTGGCGGCGTCACTGGCAAAGATTCCTGCTGTGAAGGCTGCCGTGGCACGGTTGGCGTCGGAGAGACTGAAGACACTTTGTGGAGCGCTCGATGAGCTGGCTGATCTGCGCGGGCGTATCGACCAGACAATTGTGCCCGAGCCCCCACTGAGCTTCGCCGATGGAGGAGTCGTCGCAGCGGGAGTGGAGCGAGAACTGGACGAACTGCGGGAACTCTCACGCAACAGCAAACAAGTGCTGGCGCAGATCGAGCAGCGGGAACGCGGACGAACAGGAATTGGGTCGCTTAAGGTCAAGTTCAATTCCATCTTCGGCTACTACCTTGAAGTGTCGAAGCCGAACCTGCACCTGGTCCCACAAGACTACGAGCGCAAGCAGACGCTGGTCGGCGCGGAACGTTTCACCACTCCCGAGCTGAAGGAGTACGAAGCCAAGATTCTGGACGCGCAGGAGAAAATTGTCGAGATCGAGCGGCGACTGTTTACCGAATTGCGAACGGCGATTGCGGCTGAGGCAAAGCGCATCCGGCAAACCGCTCTCGCGCTGGCCGAGGTGGACGTCCTGGCGTCGATGGCACATATTGCCGCGCTGCGAAATTATTGCCGGCCCAAATTTGTTCCATCCGCCGGGGAGGAAGTGAGTGACGGAAACGCTGGCGAGTTAGAAATCATTGAGGGCAGGCATCCGGTGATCGAACAACAGGAGATGGCAGGCGGAAGCGAACGCTTCGTCCCGAACGACCTGTATCTCAATGCGAGCACGCACACCGTTCTGCTGCTGACCGGACCGAACATGGGCGGCAAGTCCACATACCTGAGGCAAACGGCGCTGATCGTGATCCTGGCGCAGATGGGCGCATTCGTTCCGGCGCGCTCGGCGCGCCTGAGCGTGGTGGACCGCGTCTTTACTCGCATCGGCGCCAGCGACAATCTGGCGCGCGGGCGCTCGACCTTTATGGTCGAGATGACGGAGACTGCGGCGATCCTGCATACGGCAACAGCGCAGTCTTTGATTCTTTTGGACGAAGTCGGCCGCGGCACTTCGACTTACGACGGATTGGCGATTGCCTGGGCCGCGATCGAGTATCTTCACGCACGCGTGCGGGCTAAGACTTTGTTCGCCACTCATTATTTTGAGCTGACCGAACTGGCCGAGCAGCTGTCGGGCGTGAAGAATTATCACGTTTCGGTGAAAGAGACCGGGGGCGGCATCGCCTTTCTGCGCAAGGTCGAACCGGGCGCGGCCGACCGTAGCTATGGAATTGAAGTCGCCAAGTTGGCGGGCTTGCCGAATGAGGTCATCGTGCGGGCGCGAGAAGTGCTGGCTGAGCATGAATCTGCGGAACGCGCACTGACGGAGCATCTTTCGCCCGGCACCGGGCCTCCGACGACTCAGTTGACTATCTTTACTCCGTTATCGCAGCCCGTGCTGGAAAAGCTGCGCGAAGTAGATTTGAACCGGCTCACCCCGCTGGAGGCGCTGAATCTACTGGCGCAGCTGAAGAAAGAAATTTAACCACAGAGCGCACAGCGGATCACGTGTAAGACAGATCGCATTAGGATGACTGCTCAACGAACGGCACGCAAGACACCCGACATCGGACAGCTCCTGATCGTCGGCTTTGACGGTACGAAGATGACACGACGGCTCAGTTCCCTGCTCACCCGACTTCAGCCGGCCGGAGTGATCCTGTTCGCGCGGAATATTAAGAGTACCGAGCAGACGTGGCAACTCCTGCACGATTGCCAGAAGTACGTTTCCACGCCGCTGTTTACTTGTGTCGATCTTGAAGGCGGGAGCGTGGATCGCTTTCGCGACGTGCTCGGGCCGGCTCCATCGGCAGCAGAGGTATTCGCTACCGGCCATCGCAAACTCTTCCGCAAGCACGGGGAAGCAATCGGAGAAAACTGCCGGGCCCTCGGATTCAACGTTGATTTTGCTCCTGCGCTCGACTTGGCATTCGAGGCTTCGCGTAGCGTACTGAGTTCGCGCGCGGTATCGGCGGATCCGAAGGAAGTTGCGAAGTATGCCCGCGGATTTCTCGCCGGTTTACGCGCGGCGAATGTGATGGGGTGTGGCAAGCACTTTCCCGGTCTTGGCGAGGGCACGCTCGACAGCCATCACGAACTGCCAGTGATCGAAAAGCCGCTGAAGAAACTTTGGACAGAAGACCTTGTTCCCTACCGCATGCTTCGTCAACAGATGCCGTTTGTGATGATTTCGCACGCGGCGTATCCGCAGGTCACGCGCGATCGGACTCCGGCGTCGTTGTCGAAGATCTGGATCACGGATATTCTGCGCAAGCGCATCGGATACCGCAATCTGATCGTGTCCGATGATCTTGAGATGGGCGGAGTTCTGACGGCGGCTTCGGTCGGAGACGCCGCGGTCGAGCACATCCGCGCGGGCGGTGATCTATGCCTGATCTGCCATCGCGAGGATTACATTGCCCAGGCATCGGAAGAGCTGGTCATGACAGCGGAGCGAGATCGCAGGTTCGCCAAACGTGTTGAAGAATCGGCGCGTCGAGTGCTTGGGTTTAAGAAAAAGTGGGCGAAGATGCTGCGTCGGACGAAGGCGCCGTCTCAAGCAACGGTTGCAAACCTATCGCGAAAGCTGTGGGAATTTGGGGAGCAGGTGCGGATTGAAGGCTTAACTTGATCGTGTGATGTGCTCTTTAATCTTCAGAAAGTGTTGGGATAAAAATGATCGTGGCTGGGGTGATGAGCGGGACTTCTGCCGATGGAATCAACGTCGCGGTGGTGCGGTTAGGCTCACGTCCAAGCGTAGGCTCACGCCCGATTCCGATCTTACCTTCGGCATTTCGCGGACAGAAGCGTCCGCGCCACATTGAGCTGATCGGGCACGCTGAATACCCCTATGCAAAGAATGTTCGGGCGGCTGTGCTTAGTGCGATGAATGCTTCAGGGGCAAGCGTCGCGGACTTGGCGCAGCTCAATTTTCTTCTGGGAGAGCTTTACTCCGACGCGGTGCTGGCGGCGCAGCGGAAGTTCAAAGTGAAGGTCGATCTGGTCGCCTGCCATGGGCAGACTCTCTACCACCAGGGAGAGGCGGCACGATTCCTCGGCCGCAAGCTGGCCACGACCTGGCAGACCGGCGAGGCCGCCGTCATTGCGTCGCGGGTCGGCGTGCCTGTGGTTTCGGATTTCCGTCCCGCTGACATGGCCGCAGGAGGCAAGGGAGCGCCTCTAGTTCCCTACCTCGACTATCTACTCTTCCGCGATGCCAGCGCTGCCAGGATCGTCCAGAACATTGGCGGCATTGCCAATCTCACCTCAATTCCCGCACGCGCCGCCAGTATCGTGGTGGCGTTTGATACGGGGCCGGGAAACATGGTGATCGACGCCGTCACAGAAAAGCTCTTCGGCCAGCCTTTCGATCAAGGCGGGAAAATTGCGGCTTCGGGGAAGGTACTCGAACCAGTCGTCGACAAATTGATAAAGCGGGAGTTCTTCCGCAGAAAACCGCCAAAGACCGCGGGCCGCGAGGAGTTCGGTCGCGAGTTTGTGCGGGAGTTTTTGCGAAGCTGCGGGCGTGCCAGGAAAAAAGATATCGTGGCCACGGCAACGGCGCTGACTGCAACTTCGATTGCAGACGCAATCCGGCGATTTGTCTTGAAAAACCCGGCCCCGCAGAAGCGATCGCTTTGCGAGATGATTCTGTCCGGCGGCGGCGCAAAGAATCCTACGCTCGTGGCCATGTTAGCCAACGAACTGGCGTCCCTTGATGTCCACCTCCGATTTTCAGATGAATTCGGCGTTCCCTCGGATGCGAAGGAAGCAGTCGCATTTGCCGTTCTGGGCTACCAGACGTGGCACCGGAGGCCATCGAACGTTCCTTCGGCCACTGGAGCGAAACGCGCGGCCGTGCTGGGCAAGATTTGTTTTCCCTAGCCAGGCTGCAGTTTCGACGGTTACTCGGCGTTCAGGAATTCGATCTGGGTGGTGATCTTCGCCGTCTTGTCCAGCATTGCAGAGACGGAGCAATACTTTTCCTTCGAGAGGCGAACTGCGTCCTCGACCGCTTTGCGAGACACCTTTCCCCCGACGCTGTAGGTAAGCTTGATTTCGGTGTAGACGGACGGAGGGTCCGGAGCGCGCTCGGCCTGGGCGCGGACCTCGATGCTGGTGAAGGGCTCGCGTTTCTTCTCCAAGATGGAGACGACATCGTAGCCGGTGCAACCGCACAAGCCGATGAGAACCAGTTCCATGGGACTGTTACCGGTGGCTTTGTCGCCGTCGACGACGATGGCGTGTCCGCTGCTGGCGATTCCATCGAAGCGATGGCTTTGAATCCAGATAGTTTTAGCTTCAGTCATTTTGAATCCCGATTGACAATTTCCGATTACAATCTTTGTCTCTTAAGTGTTCGACTGCTTGCAACTTTCATGAGTGTAGTCTCCAGGCGGGGATCAGGGAGTCGTAATGCAACAGCGCACTGAGGAGGACGTGGAACACGATGTAAATCGCCCATATCAAGGGGTAGGCCAGGACCATCTCCCGCGGTTTCCTTAAAACGTACCAGAGAAGCAAAATATCCAGAGGAACCGGTGCGGCGACGACCGCCCATGGCGGCGCCCCCAGACTTTCGACGCTGTACCCGAACAGGCAGACAAAGCAACCGATCGCGAGCGAAGCGAAGAGGTGCACTTTCCTGTCCACGAGATACATTCCCATACCCCACGACAACGCCGTAAAAAGGATCGCGATATCAAGCAGAATTACCGTCGGCAACGTACTGAGCATCGCTCTTCTCCTGCAATGATGGACCTGACCGCGGCTGCGCGAAGGTCTGTGAATCGCTATGCCTTCGTGAGCCCTTCACTACCTCCGGTTGTCCGTGCTCGGTTCCGGGTGGATCAGGACACGAAAAAGTTCGGGAGCATCCTGCTTGAAGCGGATTTCGAGTTCTGTCTGGATGTCGTGCACGCGCGAAAGGGGAAGATCGTCGGAGAGGGTGCAATGACAAGAGACGTAAAGGCGCCCGCGAACCCGCTTGATGATGAAATCATGAACATCGAGGATCTCGGGAAATTCCGCAGCCACGGCCCGCAACCTGTGCTCGCGCTCGGCGTCGCGGACTAACTCGTCGGGAGTCTCAATCGTGGCAGGCTCGCTTTCGATGTGGGTAAGAATGTCGGCGATCTCGGGCACGTCACGGCTGATGTCCGCTTCGAGTTCGGTGACCTGGTCGTGGGCCTCGATGAGGGTCATGCGTTCGTCCAACTCGACGTGCTGCTCGACGTGGAGACGTCCGGCTAGATCCTGCACGCTGATGTCATGCACATTGAGGTTGTGGCGTGTGGCTACCGCCCGAATTCGATCGAAGACGTTTTCGGAGCGCTGGGCTCGGGGCAGCGGCTGCACGGTGACGTCAGCATCGGGAAGGACACGCTGGACTGCGGCGGTCACCGCCCCGGCGAGTTGTCCCGAGCGTTGGAAGGTTACGGTGCGGGCCAGGCCAACGGCGAGATCGGCAAAGTACCGGTTGCCGGCGCGGCGAATGCGCACACGGTCGACCTCGAGCACGCCATCCACCCGCGAGACGACCTCGGTGATCTGAGAGCGAACTCCGGCGGGGGCAGCGTCGAGCAGGCTGTCGATGGTGCGACGGGCTAGGCGCCAACTTACGGAAACGACTACGCCGGCGACGAAAAGGGCGGCGATCGGATCGGCATCGCGCAACACCTGGATGTCAAATTTCCGGCCCAGCATGACCAGCACGAGACCAATGACAACCACACCGGCAGACCAGATGTCGGTGGAGAAGTGCAAGGCATCGGCTTCCAGGGCCTGGCTATCGTACTTGTTTGCTATCCGGCCGAGAGCGCGAGAGCGCCACCAGTCGACGCCCATGGAAAAAAGCATGACAGCAAAGGCCGCGAGCGAAGGCTCGATTTCTACGCGCCGAAAAAACATGCGTTCCACGGCCGCGTAAACTACCCAGACGCAAGTAATCAAAAGCAGACCGGTCTCGACGAAGGCAGAAAAATTCTCTATCTTGCCATGGCCATATTGATGGTCGGCGTCGGCCGGCTTGTCGGAGATGCTTACGGAAAAGAAAGTGATCAGGGCCGCAATCAGATCGAGGCCGGAGTGCGCGGCTTCGGAAAGAATGCCGAGACTTCCGGTGGTGATTCCCACCGCGATCTTGAGGCCGGTAATGACGACGGCGGCGAGGACGGAATATCCGGCAGCGGAGCGCTTTTCCGTGCGCATCGATTCCGGTGAATAGACCGCGGAGTTCCCTGCCATGCAGGAATTATCGCTGCTGAGGCACGAATGCGCCAAGCGAATACACGGGCATAGCCATTGCTGTAGTTCCGGTATGGGGTTGCACCCCGGCTACTACGGGCGCATCATGTGCTAGGATTTCATGTTTAGGACTTCTGACTTTCTGAAGGAAACAATCCTGGAGGAATCTATTTATGCGTAAGAGTTGGCTGGTGTGTGTGTTGCTCGGGACCCTTGCATGGGGACAAGCTCCGCCAGCAGCACCACCGCCGGCGCAAGCGGGACAGGCGCCGGGGAATCCGGCAGCCGCCCAAACGCCGCCTGCGGCCCCGGTGGACAAATCTGCGTCGGTTCCGCCCGATGCGCCCGTATTGACGATCAAGGGTGTATGCCCGGTTCCAGCCAAGACAACTACAGCGGCATCGAGCAAGACGGCTTCGGACAAAGCCGGGGCCGAGAAGACCACGGCACAGGGTTCCAAGGCGTCCCCACCCGATTGCAAAACGGTTATCACGAAGGCCGAGTTCGAGCGGCTGGCGAACGGCCTCGCGCCCAATGTCACTCCCCAACTGAAGCACCAATTGGCGGCGGTGTATCCGCGGTTGCTGGCGATGTCGCAAGCCGCCGAGAAGAAGGGGCTGGAGAACAGTCCGCGCTTCAAAGAGACCATCAAATTTGCGAAGATGCAGATTCTGACTAACGAATTGCAGCGCAACATTCAAGAAGAGGCCGCGAAAGTTCCCGAGCAAGACATTGCCGATTACTACAAGAAGAATCCTGAAGCTTACGAGCAATACAATGTGGACCGTCTGTTCGTCCCCCGGTTGAAGCAGGCCGAGCCTGACGCAAAGGAAAGTGACAGCGATAAGGACGAGAAGTTGACCCCGGAACAGCAGAAGGCAAAGGAAGAGCAGGACAAAGCTAAGGAAGCGCAAGGCGAGGAGGCAATGACCAAGTTGGCGGAGAGTCTGCGGGCCCGGGCTGCCGCCGGCGAAGACTTCATGAAGCTGCAGAAGGAAGCTTTCGAGGCTGCGGGAATGAAGATTGAATCGCCGACGATCAACCTGCCCAAGACACGGCGCACCGGTCTGCCGCCGGCGCATGCTGCGGTATTCGATTTGAAGCCCGGCGAGGTGTCGCAGGTGATCAGCGACACTGGCGGGCACTACATTTACAAGGTGAATAACAAGGAGCAGGTTCCCTTGGACCAGGTGAAGGACGAGATCAAGGCCACTCTGCAGAACCAGCGCACGCGTGATGCGATGGATAAGTACCAGAACTCGTTCCAGGTAGAAACGAATGAGACTTACTTCGGGCCGCCGGGACCGGCGGGACCGGCAGGAATGCGTCCCGGGCCACCGCCCCCGCACTCGGCTCCGCGCCCGAGACTTGCCCCTTCTCCGACTGCGCCCCAGGCACAACCACAGGCGCCGCCGCCCGATTCGAAACCGAACTGATGAAACCTGTTGTCGTAGTGACCGGCATTTCCGGAAATCTCGGTGCCAGGCTGCTTCCGCTCTTGAAGGGCTTTTCGGTGATCGGGGTGGACGTGAGTCCGCCCCACGCCGATTTGCCCCTGCAGTTTGAGCGTATGGACTTGGGCGAGGAATCGTCGACACGCGTTCTTTATGAGTTACTCCGGGAGACGCAAGCGTTTTCGGTGGTGCATCTCGCGTTCGTGCTCGACCCCGTGCGAGCCGGCGTGCTCGACGTCGAGCGCATGTGGCAGATCAATGTGGCGGGAACGGCTCGCGTGATGGAGGCGATCACGGAAGCCAACCGTACGGCTGACGAAGGCGTAAGACAGTTTATTTTCCCCAGCAGCGTTTCTGCGTACGGACCCGACCTGTCCGCGCCGGCCACGGAAGAGTCTCCGTTAGAGGCACACACTCTGCCCTACGCGATCCACAAGAAGCAGGCGGATGAGGTGGTACGGCAGCGCTCGCCTGCCCTGCGTGGATGCAGCGCTTACATTTTGCGGCCACACATTTTTGCCGGCGCCAGCGTCGAAAACTACATGATGGGAGCGTTTCACGGTACGCCGAACGGCACAGGTGCGCGGGCGGAGAATATGCGGCGTGAAGGCAAACGGCTGCCTTGCATGCTGCCGTACGGGCAACAATATTTGGACAACAAGATTCAGTTCATTCATGTGGACGATATGGCGCGGCTGATCCTGCACATTCTGCAGCGGGAGCCGGAGACACAACGCCTGACGGTGCTGAATGTAGCGGGACGAGGAGAGCCGCTCACCTACGGGCAGTGCGTAGAAACGGCGCAGGCAAAACTGTTGCTTGTCCCCGGACGGTCGGCCATGCGGCTGGCTCTGCAATTTTTGTGGAAATGGAAAATCTCGGCGATTCCGCCCGATGCTGTGCCCTACATGACGAGTGAGTATGTGATGGATACAAGCCGCCTGCGCCGTTTCCTGGGGCCGGAATACGAGCACGTGATCCACTACACAATCGCGGATGCGTTCGCTGACAGCTTCAAGTCGACTCCGGTTGCCGCCCGGAGCGCGGAAGCGGGATAGATTTTTCTTTTTTGCCCTCACTTCCCTTTCTTGTCTTGAGGCTCTTGCGGCAAACCCTCTCCGCCGTACACTACGGGTTCACCCAGACTTCCTTTGGGCGGTAAATGGCGAATGTAGGTTACCATCTGCCAGATCTCTTCATCGCGAAAAACCCCTTTCGATGCGGGCATGCCCGAGGGAAAGATACCGTTCCGAATGATCCAGTGAAGTTGGCCATCGGTGTAAGCCTGCACGGACGGCGAGTTGAGCTGCGGCACGGGCGGAGACATTTTGTCAGCGAAGGGCACACCGGTACTTTGGCCATCCAGCCCGTGACAGACCATGCAATAGGACCCGAAGTTGCGCCGCCCGGCGCGAATATTTTCTTCGTCGGCGGAAAGTGGATTCACATCCGAGCGCCCGCCAATAGTGAGGCGGCGCTTTGCGCTCTGCATGAAACTGGTTTCAAATTTGCCAGGGGAGCGTACACTGCAACCGGAAAAAACGAGCAGGGCGACCGCAGTGAGAGCGGCGGCGGATCCCTGCCCGACGCGGAGGAGAGGGCCGCGATAAAAGTGCATGGCTACTCGACGACAATCGTCATATTCATGTTGCCGTGGTTAGCGCCACAGAAGTGATCGCAGATGGTAGTAAACGTTCCAGCGGTCTGCGGAGTGACGGCGACTTCCGCAGTCTCGCCTGCAGGAATTTCTTCGTCGAGCTTAAGCGGACGCAGAAAGAAACCGTGGGTAACGTCTTCGCTGTGCAGACGAAGTTTTACGGTTTGTCCTTTCTTCAGCGTGATCTTATCGGGGCTGAAGGCAAAGCGTTTGGCGGTTATTTCGACGACGGGCACGTCATCAGCCTGCGCTGGCCTGACCGACGATGCAGTGAGAAATGCGGCGAGCACAAGCGGCAGGGCGGTCGCGCACACAGTTCGGAGGCAGTTTGTTCTGGTCATAAGTCTTAAGTCCTAAGTCTTAAAATGATTCTGAGTCCTAGATATTGGGATTTTTTAGAAACTGATGAACGCCGTTAATGCCGGAGAATTCGCGAGCAGTCAGCTCCACATCGTCGATTGCCACGGAATTGGCTCCTGGCGCGGCCTTTCCGTTGACAGTCACGGAGCGAATACCAAGGTTCTTAAAAGGATGATCCTTATCAAACGGGATCGGCTTTCTGGGGCCAGAGACTCCGGTTGGATCGGGGAAAGCGAAGATCAGCGAGCGCGCCGCGTAGTGGTGAACCTTGCCGATTTCGTGTTCGTCGTCGCGATGAATGTGGCCGTAAAGAACGGTAACGTTGTCGTACGGTGTGACGACGTTCATCACATCGTCCCCGTCGCTGGTAAACCACTCCCAATCGGGTCTCAGATCAAATAGCGGCCGGTGGGTAAAGACCACGATAGGGGCGGACTTCGGGAATCGCGACAGATCCTTTTTCAACCAGGCCAGCTGTTCGGCGCCAATCTCCGGCTTGGCACGGGAAACATTGTCGAGCGCGACGAAGTGCACGCCGCGATGGTCGAATGCGTAATGACTGTCGCCGAAGAATTCGCGGTAGAGTGCGCCACCATCAAGGCCGGCATCGTGTTCGCCGGGGACGTGCTTGATCAAAGGCACATTCAGCTTCTTCGAGATTTCCTGAAACTGCTTCATGCGCTGAACGTGGACATCTCTGTCCTCGGTGTCATGTGTAAGATCGCCGGTAAACAAAATGAGGTCTGGCCGCTGGGGCAAAGCATTGACCATATCGACGGCGCGTTCGAAGGCCTTTGTGCCCAGCGGGTCCGGCGGCCCGTTGAATCCAACATGGGCGTCGCTGAGTTGCACGAAAGAAAACGGAGTCACCTTTTCGCCATTGCTGCGGCCCAGGGAAGCGAAAATGTTTCCCACCTCGCCCTTAGCCACTGCGGCGGGATAGGCAGAATAGAGCACGCCGATGCCGAGCGACGTACCAGAGATCTTTAGGAATGACCTGCGATCAGGGGCTTTCATGGCTTCTCCTGAGTTGCGTTGTTGGGTTGCTGCAGTGGAAACGGCGGACGCGAGCTTTTATTCCCCGCCTCGCGAGAAAAAGATTTGTCGTTCACGTGGGAATAAAACAGCGGGTGCGGAGTTTATGCTATGGAGGTGCCAGACCAGAGCTTGTCCGCCGCCGCATTTGAAGATCTGGCAATGCCTCTGTTCGATCAGCTCTACAACTTCGCCCGATGGCTGACGCAAGACACAGCCGAGGCTGAAGATTTGGTGCAGGAAACCTACGCCAAGGCGTTACGGGGATTTTCCTCGTTCCAGGCCGGAACTAATTTTCGGGCATGGATGTATCGAATTCTGCGCAATTCGTTTTTAAGCTCACGGACCGGGCTCAAGATCACCGTTGCGCTGGATCCGGATAACGAAGAGGATATTCTTCCGGCGGAAACCACTACGCCAGAGAGCATCCTGGTGGAGGAAGCCGACCGCGAGATGGTGCGGCAAGCTTTGGTAGAGCTTCCTCTGCATTTCCGCGAGATTCTGTTGTTATGCGACGTGGAAGAGCTGTCTTACCAGGAAATTTCTGAAACGCTGGCAATTCCAGCGGGTACGGTCATGTCGCGCCTGTTTCGCGCGCGAAAGGCGCTTCGGGAATTGTTGCGCAAGAAAATCCAGGGGGCCCGTCATGGCTTGTGAGGAGTGGAGTGGGAAGGTTGACCTTTACCTGGATGGCGAACTCGCACCCGCCGAGGCCAGCGCCCTGAGCGTCCACTTGCGGGGATGCGCGGCATGCGCGGCGCAGACGATCGAGCGGGTGCAGCTAAAACGTACGGTGAATTTTGCCGGCAAGCGTTACGAGGCCAGCGCGCAGCTGCGAAACAAGATTGTGAAGAGCATTGCCGCGAAATCGCGGCCCGGATTAGGTTGGTGGAAACTGGGGGCGGTGGCGGCTGCGATTTTGCTGGTCGCCTCCGGCGTATTGTATTCGCATCTTGGCCGTGAGAACGCCGGTCGGCAGCGGATTTACAGCGAACTGGCTGATCTGCACGTAGCGACACTCGCCAGCTCTGCACCAGTTGACGTGCTCTCCTCAGATCGGCATACGGTGAAACCGTGGTTTCAAGGAAAGGTTCCTTTCACCTTCAATCTGCCGGAACTGCAAGGTACGCAGTTTAATCTGTTGGGAGGACGCGTAACCTATCTGGAGCAGACTCCCGGGGCGCACTTAATTTATCAGGTGAGGAAGCACGAAGTTTCCGTTTTCATTTTTCCCGAGCGCTCGGGCCCTAGTCTTCCTTCCGGGCAGGCGAACGAACTGACTTTCAACGTCGAGACCTGGACGCAGAATGGGCTTCGCTACTTTATTCTAGGAGATGCCAGTCCCGACGATATTCAGGCTTTGAGCAGAGTGCTGCGGGATGCGAAATGAACATTCGGCGGTTCTCCTCACGCGACTCCGATTCATTTCACGTTGGAACTATTTCCTGGCGCGGTAGAGACCCGCAATTCCAAAGGTGTATGGCGTCCAGCTGACTTCAGCGAAGCCAGCACGGCGCATCCGAGCCAACATCTCTTTGGGCTCGGGGAACCGCTCGACCGAGGCTGGAAGATATGTGTAGGGGCCGGACACACCGGAGATTAGAGTCCCTACGTGCGGAAGAATTCGTTTGAAGTAGACGCGGTAGAGACTGCCCATAAGTCCTTCGGGCTCGCTGAAGTCGAGAATGCCACACTCGCCTCCCGACCGCAGGACACGCGCGATCTCGCGAAGGCCGGCATCGTAGTCGGCGAGATTGCGGAATCCGAAGGCTGACGTCACCAGGTTAAAGTGGCTGTCGGGAAAGGGCAGGTTTAAGGCGTCGGCCTCGATCCATCCTGGACGCTGTCTGTTCTGCGAAGACCTGTCCGCCGACTTCAACTGAGCGCGTTGCAGCATCGCGTGGGAAAAATCGGCGCCGAGAATTCGCGGGGCGGCGTTCCCGGCTTGCCGGCGAAGAGCAAAAGTCATGTCGCCGGTGCCGCAGCAGAGATCAAGTATCCGGGATTCGGGTCTGGACAAAATCGAACGGAACTTGCGGGCTGTGCTGTGCCACCAGACACGGTCGATGTTGAACGACAGAACGTGGTTGAGCAGGTCGTAGCGGGGAGCGATCGCGGTGAACATTTCGCGCACGGCTCGCGCGGCAGAGCGGGCGTCGCTGGCGCCTTCGGGGGCGGCGCCAATCACCGGCGATTTGGTCGATTCGCTCATGCTGGGCTTGAAGTAATGATCCACGGCAGCAGGCTGCCAACAACGAGACCTGAAAAGCAGCGCTAAAGGCGGACAGTGGTCACCGTATTTGTGGTATGCCTGAAGGCATACCCTGGTACGACTCGTTTGCGGTACGGCTGAAGCGCGCTCCGGCCTTATTTTCCCCAGACCCACCCGCCTCGCGACAGGCGCCGGAGTTCTTCGACCGCGTCAACAACCGAGCTCTCCGGTACGTCACTCGCTACTTCGACCTTACCAATTTCGCGCGGCAAGACGAAGTGCACTACGCCATTTTGCGTTTTCTTGTCAGACTGCAGGCGAGCGACAATCCTACGCGCGCCGACATTCACCTCGGGAAGGCGGCCCAGGCCCAGCACAGCGTCAACGATACGACCGGCGGTGACGCTGTCGGTACGGCCCACGCTCAGCGCGATGTTAGTGGCGGCGATCATGCCCCAGGCCACCGCTTCGCCGTGAAGCAGGCGCGTGTATCCGGTTTCGGCTTCAAGGGCGTGACCAATTGTGTGTCCGAAATTTAGTACCCGGCGCAGGCCCTCCTCGCGTTCGTCGGCGGACACAACTTCGGCTTTCAACTTCACCGATTGAGCGATAAGCCACTCCAGTTCTACGGGGTCCCGCTTCAGAATCTTTGCCCGGTTCAGTTCGAAACGCAGGAAGAGTTCAATGTCCCCGATGATGCCGCACTTCAGGGCTTCGTAAAGCCCCGCCCGAAACTCGCGATCCGGAAGCGTCTTCAGCACGCTGGGATCGATCAAAACCGTACGTGGGTGATAGAACGTTCCCAGCAGGTTCTTCCCTGCCTTGAGATTTACACCGGTCTTTCCACCGATGGAAGCATCCACTTGCGCGAGCACGGTGGTAGGGATCTGCACCAGTTCAACGCCGCGCATGTAGAGCGACGCGAGCAAGCCGCTGACGTCACCAACCACGCCACCGCCCAGAGCGATGATTACCGCTTTGCGGTCGGCACCCCGGCGCGCCAGCTTCTCGGCCAGCGCTTCCACGGTTGCGAGGCGCTTCGAGGGTTCGCCGTCGGGCATGGGAATAACTTGTGGCTTGAAGCCGCTGGAGGTGAGCGAGCGGACCAGTTTTGTTCCCCAGCGCTTGCGTACGGGCGGGACGGTCACGACAAATATCTGGCTGGCCTGGGGAAGTAACTCGCTGAGAACGGACCCGGCTCGCGTGAGTAGACCGTTTTCGATGCGCGCCTGATAGGGGCGCGGGGACACGTGGATGGTCACTTGCGGCATGCGATTCCATCATAGCGTAAGCTCAAAACGTTCGAAGCTTGGTCTACGCGCTCGCGCGGGAAAGATTGCACGCGGAACTGAACCATGCCCAGTCGAAATCGAGCATAGGGCACGCCTGCCGCTGGATGCTAAAATCGTGAATGGTGAAGCCTTTCAAGCCTCCCATTCGACTGCTGGCGACCGATATCGACGGTACGCTGCTGAATCCACAATTTGAAATCTCTGAAGGTGACTTGACCGCCTTGCGGCGGGCGCACTCTTCAGGCATCGAGATCGTGCTGGTAACGGGACGGCGCCATGCATTCGCCCTGCCCATTGCACAGCAACTGGGTTTTGATCTGTGGCTAATCAGCTCAAACGGGGCGATTACACGATCACTTGCCGGTGAGACATTTCATCGCGACATGATGCCTGCCAAGACCTGCCGGCGCCTGTGCGCAGCGATGCAAGAATTCCGTGGCAACACCGTTCTGACGTTTGATAGGGAGACGAAGGGCGCGATTGTGCTCGAACGGCTGGATGAGTTGAGCATGAGCATCCGGCGCTGGCTGGAAAAGAATATTGAGTACATTGAATTCGTGGTGCCCATCGAGGATGCGTTGGTCACCGATCCGGTGCAGGCCATGTTCTGCGGATCGATGCAGCGGATGAAAGTGGTTCGGCACGCGATCGAGGGTTGCGGACTGGACGCGGAAATTACAATGTTGCGGACGGAGTATCCGGCACGGGATCTCTCGATGATTGATGTGCTGAATGGCGGCTGCTCGAAGGGCCATGCATTGGAACGCTGGGCCAATCACCGCGGCATAGCACGCGCGGAGGTCATGGCCATCGGTGATAATCATAATGATGTCGAGATGCTTGAGTTCGCCGGGCATCCGGTTATCATGGGGAATGCGTGTGAGGAGTTGCGCGGGCGCGGTTGGACGCTGACGCTCGGCAATGATCGGTGCGGAGTGGCTGCGGCGGTGGAGAAAGTACTGAGCAGAGACCTGGAGCCGATATTGGACCGCTAGACTGGCACGGCGGGAAGACCTCACCCCTCGCGGGCCCTTAACGCGAAAGAAAATGACAGCACCGAGAAAACTCGACTCTGTTCGCGTCGCCATCTTCGCGATCGTTACGTTGGCGGCAGCTCCCTTGTTCGCTAGCCAGGACGCGGTGCTGCGGAATGGGTTTTCGATCCGGCATGAGCGCCGCGCGGTCATCGGCGCAGTCACTCGCCTCTACGTGAACGCGGAGGGTTCCAGCTACATCGACATCCCAACCGACGAGATAGAACACTTCGAGGACGCTCCGGCGCAGATCAAAACCGATTCCGCCATCGCTGAGAATCGCGCGATGCCGAAGCAGAACGTGAATCCCGTGGATTTGAATCAGGTTGTGAACATAGCGAGCGGGCGCTATCGTCTGGATCCGGACCTCGTAAACAGCGTGATCCGGGCGGAGAGCGGCTTCAATGTGCGGGCAGTTTCGCGCAAAGGAGCGCAAGGATTGATGCAGTTGATGCCGGGCACGGCATCCAAGCTCGGCGTGCCGAATGCGTTTGATCCCGAGGCGAATGTCGAGGGCGGAACGAAGTATCTGCGGGAACTTCTGGAGCGCTACAACTTTGATTTGGTGAAAGCGCTGGCAGCCTACAACGCCGGGCCGCTACGAGTGGAACAGTATGGGGGCGTACCGCCGTATTATGAGACGCGCGCGTATGTGGCGCGGATCGTGAGGGATTTCAACCGCAAGAAATTGGCGGCAAAGAGCGCAGCGAAGCAACCGGTGGCGTTGCCGAAACAACCGAAGAAGTTGAGTGCGGGCCCAGCGCAACAGAATCCTGTCTCAGCCGTTCACGCTAAAGCAAATTCCGCGAGCGAGTAGAGCCCAAGTCACAGCAACCGTCCGATCCAGGAGTTAGCCGTTCGCCCGGTCGTTCAGTCTGGCCTGTCCCACATTTTACCGCGACTTTGTTCTTTGCCTCTTCGCGCCTAATTCCCTCCCAGCATCGTTCAGTGGCCGGACTTGGCGAAGCTTTCTTTGTCACGCGGCACGAAAGACGATTCTCTCGTTTGACCGTTCTCGCAGTGTCATTTACCGTTGTGATGCCGTTTCCCGCTTCGCGTTGCGAGGATCGCGGCGCGAGGGTTGTCATAGGAATGGACAAGAAGCGTGTCATCGCCAGTGCGGTAGTGTTCCTCGTCCTCGCCCTTCTGGTTTACCTGCAATACCGGCATTGGCAAAGCTTTGACTGGGGAACGTTCTGGGCCCAGATCCACCGCATCAAAAAGATTCATGTGCTGCATGCGCTGGCTTTAGTGTATGCGGCCTACGTGCTGCGCGCTTTGCGCTGGAAGATTTTTCTGAAACCAGTAAGACCGAAGGTGCGCACCATCGAACTGGTGGCCCCTATGGTGATCGGTTTTACCGGCCTGGCGCTGTTGGGGAGGGCCGGCGAATTTATCCGCCCCTATCTGGTGGCGCGGCGCACAGACCTTTCTTTCTCTTCCCAACTCGCGGTGTGGGCCGTAGAGCGCACCTTCGACGTGGGTGCATTTGCAGTGCTGATCGCCCTCGCAATTTTTCTGCCCAGCGCGTTGCAGTCGATCCCGCACCCGGAATATTACCGGCAGTTTCGCAATGCGGGATTCTTGCTGATAGTGGGAGTAACTGCGGCGGGGGTGATCGCCGTGTTAATCAGCCGTAGCGGGGAAGCAATTGCGCAGTGGATCGAGAAAAGGTTCTCCCACTTATCTTCCGGATTCGGCCATCGCCTGGCGCAGAGAGTGCGCGAGTTCGGGACCGGATTGAATACGATCCATGGGCCACTGTCCCTGTTGTGGCTGACGCTGCTGTCGCTCGTCATCTGGTATGTCACGGCGCTGGCCTACAAGGAAGTGACACACTCGTATGGAGTAGATGCGCTAGAGATCCCGATCTCACAGCTCCTGATTCTGATGGGGGCGAGCATGGCGGGATCGATGCTTCAGCTGCCAGCGGTGGGTGGCGGGTCGCAGATGGCGACCATTGCGACTTTGTCCAGCGTGTTTGACGTACCTCCGGAGATGGCGGCAAGTTGCGGGATATTGCTTTGGCTGGTGACCTTTGCCGGAGTGGTGCCATTCGGGTTGATACTGGCGCATCGTGAGAGATTGTCCTTGCGGAAGTTGTCGGAAGAGAGTCATCGTGCGGAGGAGAAGGAGTTGGGGAAGCCTCCGGCCGCGTGAGTTTCGTCCGCAACGTTTTCCGGTGCGCTTGCGGAAGTGCCGAGCTTCGTTCGGCCTGGACAGCCGAGGCGGCTGTTCCCACATAGTCCCTGCTTCTGCGGAGTCCGGACACGTCAGGCGGGGAACTCCCAGCCTTCTTCCTTCATCTTTCTGTTGGTCCAGTGTTGAAGTTGCTCGAAGAGCGCGGGCTCGATGACCGCGAAGCGAATGCCGACTCTGCCTTCGTCGCCGATCCAGACCAGGCGAGCCTTCGCCTGGAAGAGGTTTTCACTTTCGGGAAGGACGAAGCTTACGTCGAGAAGTCCGGCGAAGCGTAAAGGTTCGTCAAGGCCGTCCAGTCCCATACCTCCGGTGCTGAGGTTAACGCCATTCAGGCAGATCTCGTCGCCTTTCGAGTTCCTCAGGGTGACGGGAAGTTGAACGCGGGCCCTAAAGAACTTCTGCTGCTCGGTGCTGATGAAGCCGAGTGAGGCCGCGTTGTCGTTGGGAGCGACGTTGATGCTGTATTCCTTCAACTTGCGGCTGAGCGTGCGACGAGAGATTCCGAGCTGCTCAGCAGCCAGCGTGCGCTGGCCACCGGTGCGCTCCAGCGCCTTGATGATCATCTGCTCTTCCATACTGTCGAGATTGCCGACGGGCATGGATGCAGTTTGTCGAAGGGTTGCGGGTTCTCCGGAGAGCACGGAACCGATTTTGGCGACATCAACTTGGGATCCCGGCGATTCCATGGCCACCTTGGCGATCAGGTTACGCAGTTCGCGAATGTTGCCTGGCCAGGAGTGCGCGAGCAGAGCGGAGATCGCGTCGCCAGCGAAATGTTTGGTGGGAGCCTTCAAATTCAGGAAATGTTCCGCCAACGCGACGATATCCTCTGGACGCTCGCGTAGTGGCGGAACGCGAAGTTGAAACTGACCCAGGCGGTGGAAGAGATCCCTGCGGAAGCGGCCCGCCGCGACGGCGGCTTCGAGTTCCTGGTTGGTAGCCGCAACGATACGAACGTCAACCTTAATTTTGCGATGGCCTCCGAGGCGGTAGAACGGCTGGCCGTCGAGCACGCGCAAGAGCTTGACCTGAGTTTGTATCTGCAGTTCTCCGATTTCGTCGAGGAAGAGGGTGCCCTTCTCGGCCAGTTCGAACAGGCCAGGCTTGGAAGAGTCGGCGCCGCTGAATGCGCCTTTTTCGTAGCCGAATAATTCGCTCTCGACCAGGTTTTCAGGAAGCGCGGCGCAGTTAATATCGACCCACGGACGGCCACGCCGGTGCGACGATTCATGAATCGTGCGGGCGATGAGTTCTTTCCCAGTTCCAGTTTCTCCGGTGATGAGAACAGTTTCAGTGTGTCCAGCTACGCGATCGACCAGGCCCATGAATTTGTGCATCACGGGACTGGCGAGAATGAATTGTGTTCCATCGATGACTCGAGAGGCGGACCGTGAGTTATCGACCGGGGCAGAAGGCTCATCTTCGAGTTCGATGGTCGAAGAGACTGCTCGATCAACGGCTGGCGTGACCAACGCGACAAATCCCACTGGGGTCGATCCTTCGCCATTCATGGGAGTCATGGAAAAGTTGACGTTGAAGGGCGCGCCGGATTTTGGTTTAGCGTATAGCTCCGATTGGTAGTGTCCCTGGCCAGAGACTAAGGCAAGGATGGTTGCATCCGGCTGCTTGCGATCTTGTTTCGCTCCCTCGTCTTCTTCGCCCGAGAAGATGGCGGTAAACTTCAATCCCGCGAGTTCCGGCGACGTGTATCCCAGGAGTTGCGTGAAAGCTTGATTGCACGCAAGGAAATTTCCTTGTCTGTCGGCAGAGAAAACTCCAATTTCGGACTTCCCACCGCCCTCCGTGCCTGTAGGCTGGCCGTTTTCCATCGATGATCGGAGTCCCGAATTGCGGTTCGTAATCTGCATAGTCGGACGTTTGGGGTGATCTTTACACAGTGGAGCGCCTAGTAGAGACAAAGGGTGAACTGCACTAGTGACGGAGGTAACCGGCGATGCGTGATTAAAACACGTTCTTCACTCACGCAAAATGCCAAACGACACCGAAGACCGTCACTCAATTACCTCGGTAAGCTTCTGATGTCCTTGTCCTTACCATACGATTCTGGGAGCCCAACACTTTGGCAGCAACGTGCGCATGAGCCGCAGTGTGTCTCTTGCGGGCGTGGTAGTTAGGAGAAGCGCTGGTCATGCTGGGATGGAAAATCGCGCGGCACGTGTCGGCCATGCTGGCAACAGTGCTCCTAGGCGGGTTGCTTTCAGTCACGCTGGTGCGACTTGCGCCCGGCTTTGGCGCGGATGAAGAGCTACTCGATCCGCATCTGAATGCTGACAGCGTGCGAGCTCTACGCCAATCGCGAGACCAGCAGCAAAATATTTTCAGGTTTTATCTTCATTCCATGCAGCGGGCTCTGCACGGAGACCTGGGGACTTCAATGTCCCTGGGACAACCGGTAACCAAGCTCCTACGGGAGCGGACGCCGTTAACGGTGCAGCTGGTTGCGATTGGCCTGCTCCTGAGCTGGGCGGTAGCGATGGCACTCGCGCTCAGCGCCGCATGGCTTAGAGTTTCCGCTTACGACGCAATGACTACGCTGGTCAGCGGGACATTTCTCTGCATCCCGGCTGCGGTCTTGGCGCTGCTTTCGGTGCTATGGAATGTTCCGGGCTCCCTCGCGATTGGGTTGATCGTATTCCCGCGCGTCTACCGTTATGCGCGCAACCTTCTGGCTAAAGCCTATTCCCTGCCCCACCTCATAACAGCGCGCGCCAAGGGGTTAAGCGAAATGCGGATTCTTTTCTGGCATGTGGTTCCGGTGGTAGGACCGCAGTTGCTGGCGGTAGCCGGAGTATCGGTGAGTGTCGCCATCGGCGCTGCAATTCCGGTAGAGGCCTTGTGCGGGTTGGCCGGAATCGGGCAACTGGCATGGCAGGCAGCGCTCGGACGAGATTTGCCGCTGCTGATGAACATCACCATCCTGGTGACGCTCGTAACCTTGTTGGCCAATTCAGGGGCAGATGTAATCAGTTATATGCTGCGAGGCCACGAAGCATGAGCCCCAGGCGCAGGGTGGCGTGGGTGGTTTTGCTGCTCGTAGCGGGAGTGTCGCTGGCGGCGAACTGGCTGGCGCCGGCCGGCTATGCCAGGCAGTACCGGGAGGCGGTCAATGCGCCTCCTTCGCACGAACACTTGTTAGGAACGGATGAGATTGGCCGAGACCGCTTCGCCCGCGTTCTTTATGGAACACGAATCTCATTGCTTCTCGCGCCGGCTGCGGCGCTGCTTTCAACTTTGATGGCCGCGTTCGTGGGAGGAGTGGCGGGATACCTGGGCGGTGTGTGGTTGCGGATCGCGATGGCGGTGACGGATCTGTTCTTGTCGCTGCCGTGGTTGTTCTTGCTGATCACCGTGCGAGCGCTGATGCCGCTGAACGTGTCGCCCTTGATCTCGGTGCTGGTAACTTTTTTGCTGCTGGGGCTTCTCGGTTGGACAAGCTCTGCGCGAGTGTTGTGCGCGACGGCTGCGTCCTTCCGAACTTCTGACTTCGTGCGACAGGCGCGGGCGTCAGGTATCCGGGGCGGACGTCTGTTCTGGGTGCACGTACTGCCGAATTTGAAGCCGGCGCTTTATGCGCAGTTCTGGATTTCGATTCCCGCGTTCATCTTGAGCGAAGCGAACCTTGGAATTTTGGGATTAGGAGTGGCGGAGCCAATGCCTTCGTGGGGAAGCCTGCTCAAGGAACTGGAAGGCTTGGTTTCCCTCGGCGAAGAGTCATGGAAGTTTGTGCCGCTGATTTTGCTGGTGGTTGTGGTTACGGCGTTTCAGCTTGTGCTTTCGAAGCAAGAGGAGGTGGCCGCATGACGTGCTGCCGGAGTTTTTCTCTCGTCCCGTTCGGGGTTGGCCTTTCAACATCGTCAACCCGCGGAATTGTTTTCCGCGACGCGCTTCTTCGATCTCTACTGTTCACCCTGGTGTGCTTGGGCGTGGCCGGCGCCGCGGCGGCACAAGGCGGAGGCGAACTGCGGTTCTGTTTGCACGCGGAGCCGAAGACATTTGACCCGCTGAAAGTAGAGGATGACGCGTCGGTGTCGATCCGGTATCTGACGGGAGGTGTGCTGGTCCGCTTGAACCGGCAGACACAGGCAGTGGAACCGGAGCTGGCGCAGTCGTGGAAGCTCTCGAAAGATGGGAAGCAAATCAGGTTTAAGTTGCGAAGCGGCGTTTCGTTCTCTGATGGCACACCGTTTTCCGCAGAAGACGTTGCGTTCACAGTGCAGCAACTGATGGATCCCACATTGCATTCGGCAACCGGCGACGCCTTCCGTACAGGTCCAGGCAATGTGGAGACGAGGATCCTATCGCCCAGCCAAATCTCGATTACATTTCCGGCGCCAGTAGCAGGACTCGACCGTTTGTTTGATCAGGTCGCAATGCTGTCGGCGCACTCGCCGAAGAAGGAAATGGCGGTGCTGGGTCCCTTCGTCGTGGCCGATTACAAAGCTGGGTCAACCGTGTTGCTGAAGCGCAATCCCAACTATTGGAAGTCGGATGCGCAGGGGCGCAAGCTGCCTTATTTGGACTCGATCCGGCTGGATATTCAGCCGAACCGCGATGTGGAAATGCTGCGTTTCAAGCGTGGCGAAATCGACCTAATCAATTCTCTGGACAGCGAGTACTTCGACAAGCTGGCGGCAACCTCGCCTCAACTGGTACATGACGCAGGGTCATCGTTGGACAGCGAGCAGATGTGGTTTAACGAAGTGGCAAAGGCACCTATTCCCGGCTACAAAACAACATGGTTCCGATCGGCAAGTTTCCGGCGATCCATTTCCGCGGCGATCAATCGCGCGGACTTAAGCCGCGTAGTTTTTCACGGACACGCACAACCCGCAGCCGGTCCATTTTCTCCAGCGAATAAATTCTGGTTCAACAGCAAGCTGAAACCTGAAGCCTACAGTCCGGATGCCGCTCTGAGAACGCTGCAGGGAGATGGGTTCCGTTTGGAAAACGGGGTGCTGAAAGATCGTGACGGGAACGCGGTAGTGTTTTCAATCATTACAAACTCCGGAAACAAGTATCGCGAGCGCATGGCGGTACTGATTCAGGATGACCTGCAGAAGCTTGGCATCCATGTAAACGTCGTGACGCTGGACTTCCCTTCTCTCATCGAGCGCATGACGCAGACTTTCGACTACGAAGCAGTCCTGCTGGGGCTCACCAACGTGGATCTGGACCCGAATGGTGAAATGAACGTGTGGTTGAGTTCGTCGGAGAACCATCAGTGGAATCCGCAGCAGAAAACTCCAGAAACCGCGTGGGAAGCCGAGATTGACCGGCTGATGCGGGCTCAAGCTTCGTCCGGTGATGCCAGAAAACGCAAGGAGAGTTTTGACCGGGTGCAGGAAATTGTTATGGAGCAGGCGCCGTTTATTTTTTTGATAAACAAGAACGCGCTATCGGCCGTTTCGCCGGCGGTGCAGGGGGCGAGCCCAGTCATTCTGCATCCCCAGACATTCTGGAATGCCGAGCGCCTGACAGTGAGCGCGAAGTAGCCGCCTCTCCTCGCGGACGCAGAGCGATAACCACGAAGGGCACAAAGGTACACGAAGGATGACGGCACGAGTCTTGCAAAGCGACGTTTTATTGGCGGCGCACTTTTCCGTTCGGTACGCGGGAAAGCCGCTGCCCGCGCTGCGTGATGTCGCATTGGAGATTCGGCAAGGCGAAATCCTAGGCCTGGTTGGACAGAGCGGATCGGGCAAGAGCACCCTGGCGATGGCCGTTCTCGGCCTCCTCGACCGGAAACGGGCGCAGGTGGAAGGGACAATCAAGTTTCAGGACTGCGAACTGCTGCAACTTCGCGAACGCCAGTTGCGCGGGATGCGTGGGCGGGCACTAGCACTGGTGCTGCAAAGTCCGTTGTCTTCGCTCAATCCGGCGTTAAGAATACGTACTCAGCTCAAGGAGGCGTGGCGGGCGCACATTTCCGGCAACAGAGTGGACTGTGACGCTGCGATCCGGGCGGCGCTCGAGAGCGTGAGCCTGCCTTCGAGCGATGAGTTCTTGCGGAAGTATCCGTCGCAAATGAGTGTGGGCCAGGCGCAGCGCGTACTGATTGCCATGGCTGTGATGCACCGTCCGGCTCTGCTAATCGCCGACGAGGCTACCAGCGCGCTCGACGTGATCACGCAGTCTGAGATTCTGGCTCTTTTTGCGCGACTCAACCGGGAGACCGGGACGGCAATTCTCTATATCTCGCATGATCTCGCATCGGTAGCCGGGATCTGCGACCGGATTGCGATTCTCCATGATGGCCAGATTGTGGAGTGTGGCCCCGGAGATCAGATCTTTGAGAATCCGCAGCACGATTACACGCGCCGGTTGATCGCGGCGATGCCGCGTGTGCCGCAGAAAATCGCACCCTCGCCATTGGCGAAAGATGCAGCTGCGGGGGCTCTGTAATTCCACAGATTCCGTATCCCCCTTTTGCTTAACGCTCCCGGGCCTCATTGTCGCGGCCCGCGACTTTCCTGTATCGTGAGTTTTCAACTTCGAATTTCGGAGTAGCGAAAGCTCAATATCTTCATGCGATCTCTGGTGCTTGCCGCAGTTGTGTTGCTCGGAGCATCCGCTTGCCTCGCCCAGATCGGTCCCGAAGAAGACGGCCGCGAAGTCCAGTTGTGGGTGGCCGGCGGTCACTCCGTGGCTGGTGGCACGAAGAACATTGGCCTATTCAACGCCGGCCTACGCTATGGATGGATTCTTACAGGGCCGCACCTCCCCGGCTTCCTCCGAGGACGCTTTGAGTACGCCCTCGACGCCACCCCTGTCTTTCTCGTCTTCCAGCCCGCGAATACCGCCTATGGAGTAGGATTCAGTCCGCTCGGACTGAAGTGGGATTTCGAACGCCACGGGCGCCTGTCACCGTACTTCGAACTCAACGGTGGACTGCTCGTCACTAACCACAACGTACCCACGGGAACGAACAGCGTGAACTTCACCTCCGCGGCCGCGCTCGGCACGCACATCCTCGCGGCGAAATATAACTGGAGTCTGGAAGTGCGCTATCTGCATATCTCGAATGCAGGGCTCGGGAATTACAATCCCGGACTCAACACGGTGGAAGTCAGACTCGGCATCGGAAGATTCTTTGGCGGTCGCAGACACTGACATCGCCGGCGATTCCTGGGTCGTGGGTCAGTCCGATTTCCACAGGGAATGCAAGACCGCGGAAAGAGGAACGGCCCATAAAGCTCTCGGAGAGGAGGCTTCTTGACGACACGAATAGCAGCAGTCGTTGGTGTGTCCATAGGCCTGATCGTCTCTTTTGCTCTCCTTACGTTGCTATGGTTTGGTGTGGCGGGAATCTTGACGGTCGATGGCATTGATCTGATGCGGATCTTTTGGCCTTCTTCTGTGATGCTTACAGTAGGCTGGAGAACCACTCCCCACGGAATCTTTATGACTTTCAGTTCAATAGCCATCAACTGCGGCATTTACGGAATCCTTGCAATCCTGACGCGGACTGGAATCGCCAAGATGGGGGCTCTGTGGAATTCAGACTGACCCACTACGGATTCCTGGGTAGTAGGTCTTCAAACTGACCCACTAGCAATTCCTGGCTTAACTTGCAGGGTCGTGGAAGTGCCAGCTATTCTTTTCGCTTATGTCCACGCTGGTCGAATGTGTTCCTAATTTTTCCGAAGGCCGCGACAAAGCCAAAGTCGATGCCATCGTCGACGCCATGAA
>Ga0209488_10000415_pt1 | contig 35483 bp, 55 predicted proteins | sample Rivendell_Oct201_8_FD_188349 | JGI IMG/M metagenome (GOLD analysis project Ga0209488, IMG submission 188349) | Vadose zone soil microbial communities from the Eel River Critical Zone Observatory, Northern California, USA -... | ecosystem: Environmental > Terrestrial > Soil > Vadose zone >...
ACTGTCCTTTCCTCCATGCCTTTTTATCTGACAACCTTCCTACAATACATTCCGTTGGCTCCTGTATGAAGATAGACGCGGCGTATCTGGTGACTGCGAGCCGTGTTGTGATGCGGTATTGTGTGCGGATGTGCGACACAACCTTGGACATGATATATATTTATACAATGCTGTCACCCTTAATGGAGCTCGATGCTTCGACAAGTAAATTTTCCCCAAGCTTCGGGTCCACTGTGTGTTCACTGGTTCGTGGAACAATGAATGAATTAGTCATGGTATGAGCGCTCTTAAGGTCGAAACCACCATGTTGTAAAGCGCCAATATTATGAGGCTGCTGATTATTGGGACAACTGTGGGACTCATAACACGAGTGAACTTGAAAGGAATGTAGTGTCCTCATTATCACATGCTAATCGCTGGAGAAACGATCGAGAAAACAGAGAAGACGAGAAGTAAGTCTCCTCCCCAAAGTGGGAGGACCGTTCCCTAACAGGGCTGCGAGTGGGTCGTGCCACGAGGCGGCTGGATTTTCAACAATTAAATCATATGGTAGGCACAGCAAATATAACAGTCAGTTCCTTCTTCCTCACAACATGAAGCTGCATGGAGTTTCTGAAGCATGCTAATAGTGGTCCTGTTCGTGTTTAGTCATTCAAGTTGTGGCCTTGCAACCATTCACTGGCATGCAAGCTCAGTACAGTCAACTCCCTCATGACCCATACCCCTTTGGAGAGGTTCAGAGGAATGGTTCCCAGGGGAACATGGTTCGGAAACAAGGTCAACCAAACCATGGATAACTTGAAGATGCCTCGAGAATCAATCATGGTCGTGATGGGCCCAACGGCCCACGTTACACGTGATTGACAGCGACTTTGGACCTCTCAACATCACCAGGGAGAAAACGTCGCAAATTCCCTGCGAATACGCATCGTAGAACAAGTCCGGCAAAGTGCCCAGGGCTATGGCGTGACTCGGAGAACAAAGACACAAAGAGCTGTTCAATCGCTGACTAGCGCTGACCTTATAATATTTCCAACCCCGATTGAGCCGTCCGCCGCGGTACGATAGCTGTACGGGGGATCGGGTATCAGCACGGGTCAGCCAATTGTAATAAATCCAGTACATCTTTTTTGTTTTGCCTTCGTAAAACGGTCCACCATCGTAGAGCTACAGGGGAGCTAAGTTACATCCAACGTAATCCGCCCTTTACAACCGCTCAAGTTTAACTCTGGCAAGTCATCAGCCAACAAACGATGCGAGGCATTGGCCGTGCGCCCCAGTGCAGCGCATCCCATCATACATTGTACGGTGGCGCAAGGGCCGAGGGTAATCACTCCTCAAGGAAAAAGTAATTTCCCGAAACTGAAACAAAAGGTCGTCAAAAAAGGCGCTCGCAAAGGATTTCGACGGCGCCGGACAAACCTTTCTGTTCCTTGTCCTTGACAGAATTAAGTTTGTTCACACGAGGACGGAAGTTCGTCGGGTCACGACGGAACGTTATCTCCAGCGACTGAAGGAATTTGTTCATCCCCGTGAGGAGCGACTGCGGTCTGCAGGGATTCACGATCGCGATCAGACTTGGATCATACATCACAGAAAGACAAAACAATCATACGGAGTGGCGGTGGCAGCGATGGCGGGTGATCCCTCAAAGACAATGACGCGGTCGGCGAGATAAGTTGCCATTATGAAATCGTGCTCGATGACAAAAGCCGTTTTCTTCGCGTGAAGGATGAAACGCTTGATGACCTTCGCGGTGATGATACGCTGCTCCGAATCCAAGAAACTGAATCTCGCTTAGTTCACGTGGACCTTTCTGAGCCATTCAAACACGTACGAAGAGGGCTCGTCGATGAGGTAGACGTTCACGCTGGGCTTTCCGAGTGCCAGCACAATGGCCACGCGCTGAAGCTCACCACCAGACAACGTCTTGACTTCCTGATCGATGATATTCTCGATGTTCATCGGCTTCACGACGTCGCTCTGAAACTGCGCGTGCATAAAGGCAGCCTTGATCTGTTTCAACAATAGCATGCGGACAGTGCCTGGAAACTTGGGCGAGATTGTTTGGGGCTTGAGTGACACAGCCATGCTTTGCTTGTCTATTGGGTTGTCGGGCTCCTCGCCGGCAAGTAGGCGCACAAACGTCGTCTTCCCGGTCCCGTTCTCTCCAAGCATAACGATGATCTCAGAATCAGTGAAAGAGCCCTCTTGCACCGTCAACTTGAAACCACCCAGCGTTTTCGTCATGGCCGGGTATGAGTAATGTCTCGTCTTATCGATCAATATTTCCTCTGCAGTTTCCACCATTTTGAAAGAAAGTGACTCCTCGCGGAATCGCAAGTTTTCAGTAGGGACGAAACCATCCAGGAAGATATTGATGCCTGGGTAATGTCAACAGATGGATAACGAACAAGTCAATATGCTGACCTTCCCGCACAGAGTAAGGCATCGTGACGACGCCGTACATGGATGGCTTGCCGTATAAACAACACACAAAGTCGGAGAGGTAGTCGAGAACAGACAGATCGTGCTCCACAGCGACAACGTAATTGTCACGAGTCAATAGCTGGCGGATAACTTCGGCAGCTTTCAATCGTTGTCTTACGTCCAAGTAACTCGAAGGCTCGTCGAACATGTATCTGCAGGAAGGAGTAAGGCAACATCGGGCTATATGTTAAAAGCACGCACACGTCCGCACGTTGTATACACGACATGGCGATTGCGAATCGCTGAAGCTCTCCTCCGGATAATTGCGATACTTCGCGATCCAAGACCTTGTTGAGCTCTAGGTCATCACATAGCTTCTGCTTGTTGTCTAACTCCAACTTGGAATCGAGCATTTGGCTGACGGACATCTGATTCTTGATTGCTCGGGGAATGTGGTCTACGTATTGAGGTTTGATGAGAGCCTTGAGATTATCTTCGAGGACCTTCGTGAAGTAGTTTTGCAGTTCCGATCCACGGAAATATTTTAGAATTTCCTGCCAATCTGGCGGGTCCTACCAATACAAATGAGGGCCGGAAGACAAACACCCGAGGAGAGAGACCGGGCGCACATCATAACGGCCAAGGTTTGGTTTGAGTTTTCCAGCCAAAATTTTGAGGGCGGTACTCTTTCCAATACCGTTAGTCCCTACAAGGCCGAGGACTTGGCCCGGTCGAGGGGTGGGGAGACGGTGGAGCTTGAAGGAATTAGCGGTGTATCTGTGTGTGACTGCAGATTCTAAGTTCGTAGGAAGATTGATGATTGCAATGGCCTCAAATGGGCACCTTAAAGGCATGAATTAAACCAAACCGCGAGAAACCCGGCATCGCACGCACTTTTTAACGCAAATACCACACCCTATGCAAAGAAACTCGGAGATGAATGCGATCTTGTCTGTAGGCTTCACCTCAATACAGAGTTTGCCTGCACGACGATCATGCGTTCAATTTGGCAAACAGTCGTACGCGACATGTAGCACCGACCCATTTTTACAACCGGACATGACTTTGTGTGTTGTCACAGAGAGCTGATTAGATTTTCTCCTGCTGCGACGGTGACACTACACGTACTTTTTTGCACTCTTGCGCGCAACGCTTAGGCTTGCAGCGATTGTCGTCGACGATCGCTATGCGCGTGATCTTGTCGGCCATGGTGGTGAAGAAGAATCAACGCAATGATTTGATCAACTCTCAGACTCGGGCCCGCTTTGGTCGAATCAGTCGACACCCACGTGGCTTTGATCAGCCGTGAATCCCATCACTCCGATTGGCCAATCGCCCGATCCCCTGCCTGCAACACACGAGGCATCCCAGCTCTCTTTCCATACTTTCCGTGCACCAATGCCAAAAGGCGCCGCCTCGAAAGCCAAAAAGCCCGCAGAGAAGAAGACTGGCGACAAGGGCAAAGGCAAAGCCGGAGAGGCGGAAGACAAGGAGGGAAAGGTGCGGACACAGCACTAGTACTGCGTCCCCCCCCTCTTTACTCCAGTCCGTTGTGTTAATCGGACGAGGTCAGGGTAAAGGTACATTGAAGTCTGCCACGGCCATCAACGTGCGACATATCCTCTGTGAGAAACACTCAAAAGCGATAGAAGCACTCCAGCGGATTCAGGTGCGTTATCGTAGTGCAAATGGATCTCATCATCGAGACTATCTTTCTATGTGTGATCTCTTTTTGGTCGTTGTGCCCTCAGGCCGGTGAGCGATTCGATAAAGTCGCTCAGGAATGTTCAGAGGACAAGGCCAAAGGTACGTCAACCGCTTATTTTGTAGTCTGAGCGTCTCTTACTCATCCGCCTTTTTCTAAGCTGGTGGTAGCCTGGGCTGGATGTCTCGCGGATCGATGGTGGTGCGCACCCACCTTGCTTTTTTTTTCCAGCGGATCGCTTCACCGCATCTTATGTCACATTAAAGGGTCCTTTTCAAGATGCCGCGTTTGCTCTTGAACCGTCCACCGTGGACAAGCCAAACCTTTCGCCTCTTGTCAAAACGACCCATGGCTATCACATCATTATGGTGGAGGGCAGGCGATAGGCCACGGTACGAGGGGGTATCATATTCATTCCATTTTTATCATGCCTCACCAATTGCCAACCATGTAAAAAAGAGTGGCGTACAGTATGTAGACCGTGACAGTTATCTGGCGGTGGACAAGGTACATAAATAGTCCGTGTCGCAAAGATCCAGTATCAATACAGTAACAATAGGTGCCCAGTAAGTCTACATCTAGATCGGAGGGAGGTGAGGTGAGTCGCGACGTGGATTGAAGTGAGAATTAGGAGTAGAGACGCAGTGTTGGACCCGAAGATGACCCAGGAATAGGAAAAGTGTGGGGCTGGAGGTCCATAAGGTGGGATCGCGAGGTGGCTGAGATCGGCGGTACATCGCTGACAGTGAATGAGCGGTCATGATTGGCATTCACAACATCGCGGACCAACTCAGACGAATCTTCCTCAGGCTTGTCTTCCTGGGGAGGAGGATCAGGTGTCTGCGAGCGTCGCAGGGTAGACACATTGTTTGGCATGGCCGCAGCTATGCGCTTGAAGTCATCTCCGTATTGAGCTAGCAGTCCCATGACCAGACCTTATGGGCGTGTGTTAATAAATGAACCGACATACACGGGACACGTTCTCACCAATATCCCCAATGATTGGGTTCGCACCTTCCACTTCGATGGTCGTCTTGGACGGCGGCGTCGGTTCCGGCGTCGCCGTTTCCGGGACTGATCTAGGTTTCCGCTGCGGCCGTCTGCTCCTCTTGGGCGGCGGCTCCTCCGTCCCAACTGGCTCTGGCTCAGCAACTGGGCGGGTATTTCTTCGACGCTTAGGGCGCGTCGGCTCGGGTTCTGGTTCTGGCGTCGGCGTCGTCACCGGCGTCTGCTCCTCCTGTTGCGCGGCCGTGATGCTCCGGCGTGACACTACCCTTGTCAACTCACGCCGCCTCCGCGCTGCCGCAGCCGGCTTGCGTTTCACGGGATCTCGCTTCTTCGACACCTCTGCATCATGCTGGCGAATGTCTGCAAGTAGGCCGCCCTTCTTTTTATCCGTCTTTCGTCCGCCACGTCTCCTTTTGCTTTGGCCATACGTGGTAATTGCCTCACGGAAATCGATGAGCACCTTCTTGTGCAGATAATAGAACTGAACACATTGCGCCTGTGTCTTATGTTTAAGTCCCACAGCGACGTGACCAAACTGTTTCGGATACTTGGCAAAGCGCTGCTTGAAAATTTCCACCTCATCGTCGGTCCATTCAGCGAGGCCAGGGGAAGGATCAAAAAAGGATTGAGGATCATAGACGGCATTGTTTGTATCGTCAACGACGGCATCAACCTTGCCCCTTGTGACCGAAATCATATCTGGAATGACAGCAAGGTTGCGCAGTGCAAGATGAGCCGGATCATAAAGCTCGTCATTGCCTAGGCTAGCAATGATCTGCTCCATTTCGAGATCAGATCGGACAGCGTCCCCGAGAACTGCAGCAGAACGGCGAGTGGTCCGCGCTGGGATGGCAGATACCTCGCCACTAGCAGGATCGACTTTGTGTGAGTTGTCCATTTCAGCACAGCGCGCGACCCACTCTCTGTGAAGTGTGAGGTATTCCCCACGAAGTCGTACGATCTTCTCATCCACGGTTTCCCGCCGAGCTGCCATGTTTGCAACTAGAGATTCCCGCACGTGAGATTTGAAAGCTTGCATTGTGTCCTGCAGACGCTTGCCAGCCAAAACCTCTTGTACAAGAGTATCCGCTGATGGTGCGAGGTCATCGAGGGAACGAACGGCTACAATCCTATTGGACATTAGGATGGGGTTGACGCGCTCCTCGCGAGACTGAAGTTCTAACTGTTGCCGTGCGCTGACCACCATGCGCAGAGCTTCAGTGAATGATTCCGCTGCCTTTGCGTGGGCAGAGAAGGTATCGCGGTCAGGGCGCACAACTGTGGGTACGCCAACGGCTTGCAGCGCCAGTGACACAGGGGAGGCAGGAATTACATCATCTTCCAGTTCCTGTACTATGGGCGCCGCCACAACTTCAGCAGCTACGTAAGGCGGTGATGGCGTCTGTAGACTGGGAGTTGGTGCTGCCGAAGACACGGGAGAGGAGGTTGCCGCTTCTGGGAGACCACTGAGCGGTAGGGATTGCAGTGTGGGGCATGGCTCCAAGGAAGGGTCCGATGCCGGAAGCGAGGGTGGCGTTGCCTCCACAGGAACAGGTAAAAATAATGCCGACTGGGAGGGGGAGAACGAGTCTCCCTTTGTTACTTCAAAAAGTCCCTGCTGAGTCGGGGGAGATTGTCGTGGTTCTAGAGGTGGGATAACGAGGTTCGGCAGCTCTGGGACCTCTTCGATCATAGCAGATGGTTCATTCATATCGACATTCTGGCGGGAAGGCTCCTCGCTTGTTTCTCCTAGCGGAGTTGTACCTGCGTTGACAGGTGTGGATGCCTCTGGGTGTCGACCGGGAAGACGCTCCTCCGACTCAAGATCTGCAGAAGAGAGGTATTCATTCCCAGCAGGTGAAATGGGTCCAATAGCTGACTGTGGGGGCACTAAGATAGGGGCCTCTGCCGCAACCTCAGTGATAGCCGGCTGAGCTTCCGGCACTACTGGAACGAATAAGCCCTTTGGTGGCTTGACATCATCTACGGGAGATGCAACAAGAAACGCAGCAGCATCGTCTGGGCCGTCCTGGAAATCATTTGAAATGTCCCGAGCTGGGGTTACTTGATGCTGGAACCCGCCCCGTTTCTTCCGGTTTATACCCCCACGTCGCTTTTTTTTTGACTTCCCGTATTGGTACCCTTGGTGATCAGCATTAATGTTAAACGAACTCCCTGCACCATTTGTCAGCACCCATGAGGAATCCGGGATCACTCCGAATTTCACCTTTACTAGCTTGAGAATCGCTGTATCTACTCTGTGCAGGGCCGGAAAAACCACGTTCAGAAAAGTGATTGCGTCCACCAGGTTCATGATAACTCGGAGAGGGACGTAAAGGGAGAGAAGGATGGGTGGTAGGACGATCATCAGGCCTCACCTCATTCGAATACATCAGTGGTGGCGCGAAAGGGGGTGCAGCGGGGCCGCGAAAACCTTCCAGCGGAGGGCGCATTCCAGATCGCTGACCACCGCGACGTCGACCACGAAATTGACCTACAGGGTGACTCCGATGAACCTGCGGTTGCACAGGAGGTTCCGCAGTGCAGGAGCGAGAGTCAGCAGAGGGTCGCACAGACGATTGGGAATGCTCGCGAGACCGTGGGGGAGATTTTGATCGCTCTCGGGAGGAGCGAATGGAGGATGACGACGGGGAATAAGCCCTACGCGAGGCTGTAGCGCGAGAGTGCCTCGGAGATGAAAACCGGGAAGAACGGGGTGAGGCACTGAGAGACTTTTCATACGACACGTCTCTATAGTCCAGACGCCCACGGGGAGGACGAGACGTACTACTTGGAGATCGCTGGTGGGCCCAGGAATCTGAGGTGTCATCCAAAGAGTATGGATTGTTCCAGCGCCCTTCGTCAATGTAGCTAGGCCTGTAAGGGTTGATCGGGCCCGGGCCTGGATGTACAGACTCCCGTCTCGGGATGTAAGGAGGTGCAGAGCGGTAAGGATCGCTGCCATGAGGATACACATAGTCCTCCCTAGGCGGTTGCATCCGGCCACGAGGCTCGGTAAATCGCTCAGACATGTCAAATCCTGAGTCAGGTCTAAGAGTAATGGAGGTGAACAAGAAGGAAGGAGACCGCTGCAAGTGTATTTCTAAGAACTCACACATGGTCGTGTTTCCAAGACTCAGATGGCTCAAACATCCTCTCTGCCATGACGTCGCGGCGCGACCATGAATCAGAGGGTGTATCATAACTCTGGGAGTGAGAATAGTTCGCACTCCAACCGAAGTGAGGCTTGTCACCATGATAGCCAGGGGCATAGTGATCCGCGTGCACATCTCTTGAGCGATATGGCGTCCAAGAGTTACCACGAGTTCTGCCATACTTTGCCCTCCCATTTCCGTAGAAGTTGCTTCCATATTGAGATTGGTAGCTGCCATAGAGAGGACGCGAGCGAGACGGCCCAGGAGATGGGGGGATTGGAACGTTGGACATTTGCACAGAGCACGCTGGAGCAAATCAAAAATGACATGTAAGCTCGTAACCCCATCGGTAGAAGAGAAGCACACTAACAATGTGTCTCGAAGGTGAAAGGTGAAGACGTGTCGCAATCGGGCAGCTGGTGAGTTATATAAATACGGAGGCAGGGTCCGAGTGACAAAGTTCAAGATGAAATCCGTATGCAGAAATCACCTTGCAGGTCCTGTAAAGGAGCAGGGGGACGCGCGTGTAGCAAGGTGAGCGTCCTCGGGGTATTACCTGAGCGCGATGAAGTTCCACAGAAGGAATTGAATCGAGTGAGTGTGGATGGCTCACCAGCGTCGACCGAGGTTGCCACCATTTAAAACTCAGTCGGCATCATCCGAAGGAGCGGGCAATGACGACGGCCTCGACAATCACCGCTGACGGTGAAGATGAGTGACCACAGCTTAAGAGAACCTTCTACGTTGCCTTTTGAGCGGTCAGCGACGCGAATATGGATTCTTTCTTCTTATCTAGCCCTCGTGGCTCTTGCTCTCCCCATCTGGTGGTCAACTACAAGCATTCAACGGCTTTCACTTCCTACATCTCGCGTCGAGTCCCTAGGCTATAAAGAGGTTAGTGCTGGGAGGTCAAAATATGATTATTCCGAGACTTCTACTTAACGAGGAGTAAGCTTCATTTACCAATTAGTGTCGTAGTTGACGCCGCAAGTCCCGAAGCACCCTCGGAGAACCTGGCACAGAAACTACGGACGATATTCGAGTTGAGGAAGGATATGATACCTGCGCTGTACAGCCGGCTGGAGCTCTCTATGAGTCCTCGAAATGTATGTCAGTTAATGATTTCGTACTTCGTGAATCTCTTGTAACCCGAATGCCACTCGGGGCAGTCTGCGCTTCCTGATGCGTACAGCATCTCGTTGACCGAAGACACCCAATTCCCTACCATCCAAAAGAGGCATCTATCTGTCCCAATACACCAAGGTCAGTTTCGTGCACCCTCGTAATGACGCCCATCGCGGAGATGTCCACGAATAGCAAACCAGGTTCCCGACTTGTTACTGAATCTACTAACGCCGTACGGTCGCCCATCTCCACACGGGACATTCCAACATTTGGTCGCCAAATACTCGCCTCGCTATCGCCTCGCCTTTACCCTTCTCAATGAGGATGCCGCAGCTGGAAGAGCTGTGGTTGAGTGGGATGTCGCCGAGATGATCTCTCGTCCGTCCCTTCATTAATTCCCTTCACAGTGAAAGAAGTGCTGAAGCTTAATTTCAGGATGGATTGCGCCCGTTTTAAAGCAAATGTCTGAACTTCACAACTTCACCATCGAAAGTCAAATTCGGTTCTACGCCCCGCTAGCGTTTGAGCCGCTGGTCCTCAGTAACGGCGAAGATGTGATACACGGGCTTACGCAAGAGAGTCTTAAAGTATTTGTTAATTCTGCCGAGTGGACACTCGGTAAGTATTTGCGAAGACGACACCAAACGAGCTTTTAAGCTGATGATAATCCTTATAGCATCTGGCGTGTCCAATGACCCCGTTCTCCATTTCGTCGTATTCGTCCCATCCATCTCTCGCACACCACTACGCATACTTGACGACTCAAGTGAGTCCTGCTACTTTTCTATCGGCCGCAATCTTACATGACCTAGGTCAACCCATCTCTTCCAATTCCTTTGTCCTCCCACAGTGGGGCGGTATCGTCTTGTTGAACTTGCCAGTAGATACCCCACCAAAGCTTCGTCTCGCAGAAGCTGAGCTGGATCACGTCTTCATCGGCTTCCGAGCCCAACTGCTTCGACTTCTGGGTGTTTCAGAGCTCCCTTCAGAGCTGCAGTTATCTGAACCAAGTCGACCGTTGACCGATTTCCAACTGGAAACGCTCTATCGCCAACGTACGTTTGAAAATGCAGGAAGCACCAGGGAGACGTTACAGAGCATCGTCAAGTTGGTCGATCAGATATCGAATATGCCTGTTGGCCAAGACGTACGCAACGATGTCCTAGAGGCACTCTCGGCGCTCGAAGTGGTGTGTTCTACTACTTTCTGCCCACTTTCTGTTATCTAAGGGTTTCAAAGCTTTACGCAGGGGTTTGGCCTGTTCCTGCGTTGGCTCTGCAACACTCGAGCCAGGCGTTAACGCTCGCCTCAACAGCCTTCTTCAACCCAGGGATGTTGGCATTGCTCTACTTCCCTGCTGAGCACAAGTATGCTGTGTATACACCTCTGTTCGCCCCGGTAGCTATTCCCTTAGTGGTCACCCTGCTGAGGGAGATCTCAGCATGGAGGAAAGCTAGGAGAAGGGGAAATACAAGCTAATATCGAGCTCCACTTTGGTGACCCTCCATTATTATATGACGCTGAGCGGAGAACTTGTGTCTTGAAGTCCATCTGAATCCCAACGCTACAATCCTTCATAGGCAAAATCATCTGGCAGGCGAACTGACAACATAAAAATGCTCCTCAAGGTCCGGGTGAGTTGCACGCCGTTCACTCACCTGTCTGGTCAAATGCTTTCCGCACCCTAAGTGGTTTACATAATCTGTGTTGTTCATGGTCTGCTTGACCACCGACGGGGCCCTCGCCATGGACAAAGGGACGTCTTCAAGAATCAGATGCAAGTCGAAGACAAAATGCAATGCCCCCCCCTGAGCCGTAAAGGCAATTTCCAATCTTATCTCTTCCTGAGACTTGAATAATATCCTGAAATGCACACTACGGGTATTACTTGGGGCTAAATGGGTGTCGGGACTATAATCCTCTTTGACTTCAGAAATGAAAGCCTCGCCTGGAGCGTGTGCAGTGTCCACATCTGGAATGAGTTGATCGGTGAAGGTACAATATGTCTTTCCCGTCGACGATAATATGGTAATTCTTGCGAATCTTCTGTTTCTTCTCGCCCCCGTGGATATATCCCACTCACAGTTCGCAGTGTTCTCAATGCTCTCTGTGATGCGAGCTTGTTCCTGTCGTCTCGCGTCACATTATGTCTGAAGTATGATGATATCTTGGAGTGCGTGTCCTGTGCCTCCACTAATAGCGGAGACCTCTCCGGGACCGTACCTTTTCTCTCCTCTCCTCTTGGCCCGGTCCTCTCGTTTCTGTCACAGTTTCCTTGGCATTGTCACTCACGTCCAGTCAACAGGCAGATAGCTCGGTTGGCCATCGGCTGATCGCGCAGAAGTCACCTGACATAGTCATGAGCACTTCAAGAGCTCAGGTTGATTATTTCGCCTGAGCGACCAGTGCATAAGGTTCATGTTCACGGCCACTATTGTCCTGTATGAAGGCGATGGGGACGGGGGTATAGAACCCTGAATGGGCGACCTTGGATAGCAAGGTGTACCGTGACTGTATGTTGTAGTTGTACGGTTTGTAAGTCAAAGAGTGGAGGCCTTATGTAAGACAAATCTATGAATGATCGACGACGGCCTGTCCCTTGCTAGATCCAGGCAGCTACACCATGTCTATGAACGCAGCGAACGCACCGAACAGATATGAGTTATTCGTCCTTGACGAAGGCGAGAAGCCGTGAGTGGTCCTAGTTATGTGTTGGGATGCTAACCTGAGCCTGAGGTGTGCATTCGTAAAGGGTCGAGGTCACAGAGGATACGAAAATCCCGAACGCAGCAACGATAAAAGTCGTCAAGCAAGACCACACGCTCGCGAATATGATCCGCGGGTACGTCCTCCCCTTCAACTCACTCTACACTCACACACCCATCGCCATTTTTCCATTCCTTTCTCAATTTCTATTAGCCAGCTCCACGCCATGCCGCAGGTCCTCTTCGCAGGCTACAAAGTCCCCCACCCACTACAACCCTACTTCCTAGTCAAAATCCAAACGGACGGAACGATAACGCCGACGGCCGCCCTCGAGCAAGCGTGCACAAAGTTGATCGGCACGCTGTCCTCCCTCGAGGCCAAGTTCAAGCGCGAGTTCTCGTTCAAGGACGTCGAGGGCGTGACGACCGAAGACGCGTACGGCACTTCGAACGCGGGACCCGCCTGGGCCTCTCGGCGGGACTACATGGACTTTGAGCGTTGACGCCTTTGAGGCGTTCTCGCCGCGCGCCGAGGTTCTCCCCCACTCTCCTAAATGGGGGCAGAAGCCTCATATCAAGAGGCCTCGGATTTTCACAGTTTGTGAATGCTTACCCGACTACTCTCGATCCCATGCGCTTTTGTGACTTGTAAACGCATAAACTCGTGATAAACTTATTACACTCTGTCTTAGGTCTCTTAAATTACTCTCATTCCGCGCACATCTGTAAGTACTACACTCGAATATCAATACTTACCTACCTCCCTTGCAAGATATCTATCGATTCTTGCTTTTGTTCTCGAAAGTCCAGTTCGCGTCACAAGTTCTCTTTTATCTCTTCGCCCTTCCTGCGAAAGGCAATCTAAATCATGTCTTTCCCCTCGTGACTTTTCCTTGTCCCGTCTATTGCTTCAATTTCCCCGTTTCTCTCTTCATTTGTCTCACCGCTTTTGCTCGTCTTTGTCACCGCTGCCACCTTGTCTTATTTGCGCGTCTCATCCACCCTGCTGTAGCTTGCTAAAGTTCATCCCAGGACCAACATATACTTACCCTGTTGAGAGTGGTAGTTATAGATGCCGTGAAACATAGTGTAGCACTGGACTCGTCCAATACCCGAAAGAGTAGAATGCATCAGATACAGATGGGGGTTGCAAGCATACAAAATGCGCGACAGACGATAATGATTCAGCAAACGGCGGAGATGCCGAGAGAGAGAAAGGGAGGATAGGATAGGGAAAAGGAAGTGTAGGCCTTGTTCTTGAGGGAAAACAATGTATCCTACATACTTCTCGCGAAAATTACACAACGTGCCGTGAGGAGGGATTTTTCTTTCAATTCAGGTCCTCGAGCGTGCTATCCTTCTTTTGCTCTTCCACGTCGAAGTTTTCGACTAAATCGGGTACGTCGTCGTCGTCATCGTCCGCAGCGCCGGTGCCGGCCCTTTGCTGTCCCTGCTGAATCGCTTGGTATGACTCGGCGAGCTTGCGCAATGATGCGAGCGAGTCGGGGCCGAGCTGGTTAAGGATGCCCGGGACGAGCTCGGTGAGCTCCTTCACGTGCCCCACGCCGTATATCGCAAATGTGTTCGCAGTGACGGCAGCATGCACTGTAGTGGCGAGGCGAGGGAGTCGGCATCCCCGAAGGTTGGAACGAGACAAAAGGAAAATAAAAAGTCAGACCCCCCACACGGTACGATCGCCGACAGACGACTAGAAATTACGACAAGGAAGGTTCACTCACCCTTGGGGGCAGTAAAGTGCAACACGTTCCCGTCGTCCTGGAACATATTCACTTCCTCCACGCCGGTGATCGGCTGCACGTTCAGCTTCTTCAGCGCGCCCTGGAGCTTCTTGTCGTCCTGGGCGTTCGCAGGTTTAGACTTGGGCACGATTTTACGCCGCACGGTGCCCTTCCCGCCTGAGGCGCGCCGGGTAGTCAGCAAACTTATCCAAGCTCAAACAGAAATAGGCAAGGTGGTCTCTCGCAAGGCAAGAGTCCTATGCACGGAGGACGTACCTATCCGGTTTGAGGCCGCTTGCGCTTTCAGCTTGGCCAGTTTTGCGTGATCCATGGTTGATCGTGTCTTAACCTTCGCTCGTCGCTCGTCCTCGTCAACGAAAAAACAAGGTTTGCGAAGAGCGACCAAATATTAGTAAACAAGCCCTTATTTGGTGCTGTGAGTTAATTCCATTTTTGATCAAGATCAAGGAAAGCCCTCTTGGCCTTGCCTGGCAGTCACGATGCCTGGATGTTTGCTGCGTATTTTTTTTGGTGATATGTCTGCAGAAACTGCTATTCGTGACCAACAGAGACCCATCGAGGTCAGATAGAACACTCAATCAGTATGATCGGAGGTAAGATCTCTAAAACGGATGCAGCCGAGGCCACACGGCAGTGAGATTTTTGATCAAATCACAGATAAAGCTGGAGTGGTGTAATTACTCCCAACTTTGCCCGTTAAAAAATGTCGGATTTTGCTTTTTTCATCAGACCGGTGCAACCAGAAGATGTGGTGGGTTCGATTCTTTAAAGAATACTCTGGGGAACGGGAATGAATCAACAATACTTGTAGAATGTGGTTTTACAGCTCATCTACGAATTGGCATGATTTCGGATCTTTATTTCTCCGATAGCATTGACTCATGCCTTTCCTATGGGCAGGCCGTCTACGAAAGAGCACCACATCTGGCGAGGGCAACTCCCGAATTGGTGAGCGCGCATCGTGAGAATCGCGCTCAGCCTTCTGACAATAACCACAATCTTTTGTAGATCAAAAAGCATATTTTTGAAACTCGTATCGCGAATGCACTTCTGGTGTTTTCTGGGTCCCTTAATAACCCCGGAGAAGCGATGGGTTTTGCATTGTACCTTTTCAATTTCTCGACTTGGACTGGGAGACCAGGGCTATACGTACGTCGCTCTTCAAAAGCACCGGGAGCATTGAACAAAGTCTGGAGTACTTCATAGCTTGAAGACCTCTACGTGAAGCCGGAACACAGGAACAAAGGAGTAGGGAAAGCGCTGTTTAAAGAGCTTGCCTTGATTGCGCAGGATAAGGTCAGCACGCTGTCATTTTGGTTTGCACCTCCGAATTGACCTCATTTTAGGACTGCGCTCGCATGGACTGGACTGTTCTCAAGGTATGAGTCCATCCCATGCGCTTTAATGTGAGCTGAACTGTGCCCACGATTGAAAAGTGGAACAAACCCTCCATTGATTTTTATGAGAAGCGCCTCCATGCCAAGGCCCAAAACGAATGGTTAGGCATGCGTCTCGATGAGGACGGAATTGAGAACTTGAAAAGTCTCACGTCATGAGGAAAGGTGATGGAAGGGATGCTGCACCACTATACGGGACGTGACGTTTCTTCAAGACAAGGCGACAGTGGTATGGGTTTGTTAACACGACCAAGAGAGATGTGGCAGTAGTAAAAGAACAAAAAACCCAGGAGATTAGGCAGACAAAGTCTCGGCCCTAAACGCCATCGTAGCTGGCCCCTCCAGCCTGGGCGAAAGTGTCAGTTCCTTTATGATTGCGATGCAATATAGGAGCAGCTACCTTGCGCAACCGAACGACAATTGGTTCTTCCTTCAGGTCATCCTTCTCTCTCGCCGCGACGTCGATGGAATACGTGCGGAAGACGGACTTCACGTCAGCAGCATGCACGGAAATCTATTACGAGAGAACGTCAGCTCCTGTCAATCAGGCATCTTTCGAACCCAGACACGTCAGATACAAAGCGTTATTCACGGGCAAGGTATCACAGATGCATTGCAACCATGTGCATGACTGACATACGCACCTTCGCTTTCCTCATAATCATCTTGCACCCAGACCCGATCCACGTAACGAGGATGAATTTCTCGCGATGCGACTCCTTGTCGTTCGAATACGTGACACGGACATAGGCAAAGGATGCCTTTGCGGAATCTACTTTCTCTTGCAGTTCAGCCAGGCCACCAGTGCCTGTCGCCGTGACGACCAATTTATCCGAGCGGTCGTTCTGGCACGCAAGCAATCAGAGAGACTAAGAATTCAGAATGAGAAATCGTAGACGAACTTCGTAATCTATGAGGACCCAGTTGGTATTAGACTTGGTGGAGCGAACGTCCTCGTATGCTGAGAACTCGTGAGGAACACATGACGTTTCATAGACAAACGAAACGCACCTTCGTTGATCTTGGGGTCAGAGACATCAGCCATGGACGCAAAAAATGACAGAGAGATAGAAACAGAAGAAGTAAGATCTAGTCCTGTACGACAGCGAAAACGAGAAAAAGCCGTTGAGACTATACCCTCCCGCTAAACGCAGGATGTTCAGATGCGGTGGCTGTGCTGCTTATTGCCATACTTGTCTAGAGGATCCTGCCACGTGATCTGTGTCTGTCTCTTCATGTCCTTCATCCACGGTCTTTTGAGACCCTCGTACATCGTCGCATCCGGTCCAAGAAACCGCTTAAGATTCACACATAGCTCTGGAAAACGTTTCCCTCTGCTCCAGCGGGACTGGGGCGTCGTCGGACATTTGTCTCGTCCACGTTCACTCTCTGGAGACCCGGACGAGCCAGACGGGGAAGAAGGCGCCACAAAGAAGGCCCGATACCAAACGGACAACTACACTCCCGTGTCCGATCCCACCCCTTCGCACTGGGCACAGCACCGTGCCTCCATAAAGTCAAAATTTCCCGACGGATGGGCGCCGCCACACAAGATTTCCCGCGCGGCGATGGACGGCCTGCGCGCGCTGCACGCCCACGACCCCGACACGTTCACGACTTCCGCCCTCGCAGACAAGTTTCGCATTAGCCCGGAAGCCGTGCGCCGCATCCTCAAAGGCAAGTGGCAGCCGACGCAGGAACAGCACGCGCGCTTGCTGGAGCGCGAAAGACGGCACAGGCAAGAGCGCGTCAAATCGAAGAGTGCTGCGGAAGGCCGCCCAGGAACGGCTACGGAGGGCAAGTGGAAGAGGTCTGCTGGGAACCAGGGACAGAGACGGCGGTTTACGGCGCAGGATACGTGAATGCCGATACCGTCGGCACCGTCTCCAAGTAAAAAACTACCCTTCGTCACCAGGTCGTTTTGATAATTTATCTGGTAGTAAGTTAACCTTCTACGTTTTAAGATGTACCACTACAGTGACGTTGCAAGGATCTCTAATCATCATGATACCTCGACATGCGTGGACTGTCTCCTTAGGCAGCAATTGATGAAGGAAGAAATCTCTCGTGGCGTGGTTTCTGGGCGGTGAACAAAGACTCCAATCTATCAGTGGGCCAACTGCGGCGATGATGTTGACCGTTGAGACCGTGTGCGAACTTGTACTTCGCCCAGACCGTTGCCCATCGTCCCATCGACCGCGGAAATTCTGCACTCCTTCAATGACCTGGTCTATTGGAGCTCCTCTCGGAGATGAACTCGGCTTGTCTGGATCGTCTGCGCTGGACCCGCTCGATACGCCCTTGAACTATTTTAGAGCGAGGGAATAGCTCTGAAGCGGCGGCGGCGGCGGAGAGTATTCTAGCCTATTTTCGATAACCGGATGCGGACAAAGAGAATATCTTCCTGACCCGCGGCGTTTCGTCCATCCACGGCCTCTTGGCCTTCCGCGCCGAATCCTAGTTCGAACGAAAGCTTATTTCGTGCTGATACTTACCCCATTTTCTCATCGTAGTCGAGAAGAATCAAAAATTGATAAAACAACACCCTAAAGTCATAACAAGCGTTGCCTTGTCCATACCCAGTACCAGGTACGGTGGTACCGTAACGACACTCGTTCCAAGAATAGCATTCTACGCTTAATGAAGCAGTGCTTAACGTAAGTTGACCGTGAACTTAACACTTGTTACCCACGAGACCAAGGCGCAGACTCTCCGATTAGCGATCACCACGAGGGTTACCTTGGCGGGACAGGTTAGGGGTCAAGATGCCGTCTGCTCTCAATAAGGGAAAGGGTATATTTTTCCCATTGTCCCATCGACCGCCACTGCGCCGCGGGAGCGCGAAAGTTCGGATTGAAACGAACGTCGCAGCCGTGCGAAGGATTGGCCGTACCCGGACCCGCACCGTCCTTTACAGCGCACGAATACAAACCCAACATTTCTCGTCCTCGTACGACCGTGGAGAATGGAAGGGGATAAATCTGGTGAAGTACGATTTAAAGGTAAACTTACCATTGAAGGTGCGACCAGCTAAACTTAGTCACGATCTATCGCCCCGATGCAGTGTTTTCCCTTCCTCCGACGCGCAACGCGTAACGTTGAATTAGCCTTCTCTGCTGCTTTACTGCATAAAACGCGCATAAGCCGATGCTTCCTGCTTTGGAACAAGTCACCTCCGCACTTTGCGACGATCAACAACGTGATTTGACACGATTCCTGCGCTCGATCTTTGCCCAATCAGTTTATCCGCCCTCCTTCCCTTCCCCGGACCTCCGTGGAATTCCCCCTCCCCGCGTCCACGTCCGCATCTTGTCGCAAGCAACCGTAGTACTCCGATGCGGATACGACTCAAAGGGTTGCCATGGAATGGTGTGTATGTGTGAGGCAAGGCAACAATTTTGACGCAGTAGCTCCCATCTTCGGACCATAAATATGTGCTTACGGCGCCGCCATTGACACTGACACCCGGACTCACAGCCGTGTCCGGAAATCGGTCTCGTCACGAATACATTGAGAAACTTGGGAAATGGTCCTGATACATATTCGATCTTTTTACTGTGTTCTTCTCCTCTTTGTTACGAAAGATAGGCAAGTTGAGGCCGGGCCCATGAGATGAACATCAACAACGTAGAAGGCGGCTTTACGTTCCACCGGGGATCTTTTCACACAGACGCGACGAGCGATCGCGGGTCAGGGATGAGACGGGTTTCCTATGGGAGTAAGCGCGTTTGCGAAGCCACGGGCCTAGATCCGTGGCAGAGTGTTTGTGGCGTTGGCCGGCGCTCCCATTAGTGACCCACAGGTAAGGGTACAATCGGGTGATACTGTCATAGCCGCGGCAATGCCGTCCTCAGGAGCTCGTGCAATACCGTAGCCTTGACTGTCGGTCACAAAATTGTGCCGGGTTCGCCCTTTCGGCCACCGCCATCATGATGGACAATAAAGATACATCTATTAAATTCTAATACTTTTGCCAGGGTTTTAGAATAGTATTCTGTTCCGCGCGGAACATCGTACCCAGAGCGCACTAGCATAGGTAGAGGGGAATCCGACTACAGTGGTCCATTTTCTGGTGAGAAGGAACTGGAACCGGAAGGCTCGGAGGGATCCGAGTCCCGTCTCTTGTACTTGAGGAAGAACTGGCCCTGAGCCGGCCGGCACTTGAAGTTGTCATTCCAGTTGGGTCTTGGAGGCGGGTCGGCGATCCGACCGCTCGCGTCTACGGTTGCAAAGTCGAAATCTACGAGCAGCAACGCGGTCAAGAGCTTAATCTTGAGCCTCGCGAGACGCGAGCCAAGGCATGTTACTCTCCCTGTCCAGGTGCCAATCAAAAAACAAAACATCGTCGATCATCATAGTTCTAACCAGCCCATGTTTTGCGATGGACGTTAGGGTAACAGAACGCACCTCCTCCCCATCCCAGGTATGCGAGATTATCCTTGGGTCGCGATCGCGTAGGGTCAAACTTCCAGGGATCAGGGTACAAGGCCGGATCGAGGTGAACGTTCGCAAACGGGTACACCAAGAGCGTCCCGGTGGGGATGATCTTGTCATCGACGTACATCTCCGGGCCTAGGTTCCGTCTCATCGCGACATGAGGCTGCGCTATGCGGAGCGTTTCGTGGATGAGCATGTCAAGAACAGGCGTCTCATTTTCCCACGCGGAGAGGGGGATAGAAGACAGCGCGGTGGACGAGGAACTGCGCGGTGAATCGCGCGCGATCGTGATGGTCTCCAGGGAGTGATGATGGTGCAACGTGATCAATTTCTCGACTTCTGCTCGTGCTTCGTCGCGCCACTTCGGATAACAGCCAAGATATGTGAGCAGCCAGGAAGCTGATATAAGGTCAGTTTCTCTCGGTAGCGACTTGACCCCATCACGTGTTGTAACACTCACCTGTGCAGCCGCTCGACCGTGCACCAGCCATTACGAAACCCATCATGAACTAAATGACTCAATATCAGCGCGATTGACGCCCAACTCTCTCAAACATCACAATACATTACCCCAACGATTGTGTTCTGCTCGTCTCCTGAATCCAGTAATAATTGCAGCGTATCGTTGTGGGGAACGCCGCTCTGTTTTCTGACTTTGATGGCTTTCACTATTATATCATACAATTGTTTCGTTGCCCGTGCTTTCTTGATCATCGAAAGGCTAGGGAACCAAGGGAAGAGCACTGTCGCCGGTGTCGTTCCCCGATCCACGTCGTCGTAATGCTGCGAAAAGCGCGCCACAATTTCGGGGTCGTCAGCAATTTCCGTGCATGTCAGACACCGTACGACGGCTTGGAACATAAGCTAAAAGTGGAAATAGGTCAGCGCTCTTGTAGCAGTAGTTTACAAGAACTGGGGGTTATCACGTCACCCCCGGATGGCCGTCCTGTTTTTCGACAGGTGCCACCTCCGGAGGTGAACCGTGACGGTGCGGTAGGGGTGAGCGGAGAGAGCAGTCGACCTACTTCGTATATCGTGTCAAAGGGGTCCAAGGTTCCAGCCTTTTCCCATGGTTGTAAGAGCCGCTGGCTGTCATTCAAGATTTCGGGAATTACTGTGCGGAAATAGGGTGAGGCAGCTCTCATTCGACGGGGGGCCAGGCCACGTACATTCCGTCAGGCGTTCGTTCCGTTGGACGTTCGCCAGGCGCTTATATATTCTAGCAACCCGCTGTTGGTGCAGTTCTGTTGTCACTCCATGCATGACAGGAAGCTAGGGCGGGAAGGGGTTACTCTGATGGGCGCGGGGAGCCATGAAGGGCGATCTGGTGCGCTCACCCCTCCCGAAAGGATCCTAAAGCCTTCATGAAGGTCCAATCCCTTCGCAGTGAAAAAGTCCTTCCGCCCGCGCTCTCCAGACACGACAACAACGTCGTTCTACATACGCGAGGCCCCGGGGGTGTGTCCGATGTAGACCGCAGGAAAATCGTTGTCACCAGGGCAGAAGGGGGAGAAAAGGAAGGTTTTGACGTACGCGGAGGAGTCTAAACTGAAACAGTCGCTGATTGGTTACTCTGAAGCCCCAAGCGAGAAAGTCGTGACGCCTCTTTAAGAAGGTCGTGACATTGAAGAGTGGAAGGCCGGGGAGGGCAACAGGAGCATCTTGGTGGCGTTGGTGGTTGTCATACAGCGAGGCGACCGACAGAAGCAGGCCAAGGGCTACAAAGACAAACAACGAAGGAAGTCCATGCTCCCAAACGAATTGCAGGAAGATGGTCAGTCCGAAGGTGTGCATAGCAGGTCGGGTTGCGAGAACGGGCTATCAAGTGAAGGGTTTGCGGTATAAATATAGGGCCCATACGCCGGCAAGGGACAGGTCGCGAACGGTCACACCGGAAAGGCGAAGAGAGTATGTGTTAGTATGTTTCAGGAAGGCAGCCGGAATCAGAGGCGTATTCACGAAATAGTCCCGGTGTGTCAGCCCCCTTTGGGGACACCCGCCAACCTTTGGTTCGCACCGCGGTGGTCTCGGACTGGGGCGCCTGGCCAGGCTTTAACACGGATGAAATGTCTAGCATCGCTGTTCCGTGATGCGGAATTCCAGGTACTGCTATGCTGTTGTGATGCTTGAACGTCCTTGGTAACGCACGCGGCCCTTCTCCGCGAAGCACCGGCGTCAATTACAGTCAGAAGGAAGAAGGTCCGCCGGTGCCATCAGGATGCCAATGCGGGCGTGAGGGCTCGTTCTGGAGATGAGAGCGTATCTCTCTGCTGCGTGCCTGTGCGCCGCTGATTGCCCACGATGGATCCTCACATAACGAAATGCTGGCCATTGGGCGTGCCTTGAGGTGGCGTGTCGCCCTTCTCTGAGGATCGTGTGGCAGGAAAACCGGAGAGTTCCTGGAATCACAGGTGAGACATCGTCGTAATTACACATATCGATACGAGTAGCTGATAAGAAAGGGAATGAAAAAAAAGTAAGTCGGGTGTGTCGAGACCGCTGGAGGCCCTCGGGACCGACGACCAAAAGAAGAACGAAAGATGTCTCGCATGATCAATAAACCTAGGAGAGGTGAAACCGCGGCAGGGACACCGCTGATTCCGACCTAAGCTCACGGGCACTGCAAGGCGTACTGCGTTATTTCTCACAGGGCCGGCTTCACACAGCCTACAAGAACATTCGGTCATCCGCTTGAATGGCGAGGTTACATCAGCGTAAAGACGGATCATCTATCAGGCGCGCTGACATCAAAAATGGACCTGATGGGATGGAAATTGGACGGACATTGTGTTTGAGAACAAAGGAGAACACACCTTTATTAATTGGACCGCTTGTCGGATGCTATATCCCCATTTATCCCATCTCAGGAGTACTCAGGTCATGCACATCCCACGTGGGCTATGTCGGTGATTGAACGCCGTTAGTACACAAACGTATGTGGAAAGGGCAGCAAGGACAACGAAAATATGGAAGATCTGGTGAGACGAAAAAAAATAGTCGAATCTGCCAGGGGCGAGTCTCTCTGGGACCCTATAAGCGCTGACGTGTAACAATAAGTGTAAGTGTGCTTGGTAATCTGAGGCTATATGGAAAATAGACTTGCAATAATACGGCCCCTGTGATATACATCACGCCCGCGGCGAGAAGCCACAGGCAGCCCATTTCTCGAAGAACGGTGTATATTCCATGAAAGAGGACCAAGTTAGAGACGGGTAGGATGCTACACAGGCCTAGTGCGATGAAAACCTTAGTTCTTGCAAAGCGGTGAGTTGGCTTTGAATATTCTGGATTCAAAACAATGTATGCCGCCGCTATGATACGAGGATGAATATTAAATGTGACTGAGACTTCATCACGCACCGAGACTGGCCAGAGTGATAAGCATCAGGTAACCCATCCTGTAGCGCGGTTCGCAGTAGAATCCATAATATAAGCAAGGATAGCAGGAGCCAAGGATGAGAGCTAGGGCAAAGTCACGACGACATCTCGAGCAAGGGGTTGAGAAGGCTTGCCAATAATCCCAGAATAATCTAAAGCATTGCATCTAGCAGCTACCTTCGGAAGGGGTCAGTGCGTCCAGTGCAATCGCTCTTTGCCAATGGAGGAGACACTCACTTGCTTTGAATGTGACGAAGACATGTGAAAGAATGCACTGCAAAACAAGCAGAAGACCGCCGACGAGAGAAAGATCACAAATACAGCATGATCGGCCCAAGATATATCGTCGTAAGCCTTGAAATACGAATTACTGAAGGTGCGCAGAAAAAACGCAAACAAGACAGATGCATGAAGGTGGGTATGGATGTTGACTAACATCGACACATTAATGCCGAGTACACAAGACAAGGTGATCTTTGTGTCGTACCAGTTTCATTATGTAGATCTAACAATGGATTCGGTGAGGCCCAAAGAAAAAAAAATCGCATGATCTGTACATACACCCAAAGACCGATTTCAAACATTTCAGCCAGCTGTTCAATTCCCTACAAGAAAACATATCTGAGTGAGAACATGGAATGACACTGTCAGCGAATGACTTCTTACCCTCTATAACCGGTCAGAATGAATTCATTATCTTTCATCCATTCTGGCAGCTCCGCAAACGTGATGGTACGACCCATTCTCGCGGCAGGGTGCACGGGAGATAAGGCAGCATCTAATTCTGCACGTAGAGACTTTGTGGCATGTCGCTGAAGGAGATGTACAGACATTTGGTAGAGCACTGAGCCAGGACACGGGTTCGGAGGGTATCTAAATAGACGAAATGTAATGGAACCATTCCCAAGAGAAGGAAAAAAAAACCACATGCCTCGATTATAATATAATGGCTACGGTAGATATTGGATGTTCCCTTCAACCAACGCTACTTCGGCTGCGACTCGGCCCGGAGAATTCACTGCCACACAGATTGATTATGTAATCAACACGCCGTGAGCATCACCACAATTTCCGTTCGTCTCGTTTCGCCAGCTCACATATTTCTCTTCCATCCCCACTCTCTCACCGCCGCGCGCGTGAGACAGAAGTTCGCGTTTATCATAGCCCGGTCCGTAAACTTGTTATCGTGAGTGCATCTCCGGATCCATTTCCCGGTGGGGTTAACTGGTGTGACGTAGCCGGTCCTCCACAGGCCATGTCGACCTTCGAGCAGCAGCAAAAGGCGTCACAGGAAATACGGAACGTCGTCAATTTCCTCCGCAGTAGTAAGGCGGGCCTCAAGAACAGGGTCGGAGTCCTGAACGGTAAGCGAGTTGACTATTTCAAAGGTGGGTCATGCCTCTCCGCTCTCTCTCCTGCAATGCCACCGCCCGTGCAACTTTTGGTAACGGTCTGTTTTATGGTATCTAGGAAAGTCTGCTGTGAAGGCATTGCTATCGCCCGCGTACGCCAAAACCAAGAATACCCCCAAAATCACGTCGGAATCCGAGGCCCATACTCTCCTTCATAATATTATCCCATTTACCTTCTTCCTGCGAATCGATCGCGGCCAACCTGTGGGCTCTGCATCGTCCCCAAAGACGGTCCAGATCAATCAGATGCAGCTTTTCAAGCCCGACGAATATTATGCTTGGTTTTACGAAGGTTCACAATGGACAAACTATGTCGGTGGGATCGCAATGGTCGCTATCATTCTGGCCGGCGTCATGTTCCCGCTCTGGCCCCCAATCCTACGCCTCGGCGTGTGGTACCTCTCCCTGGTCTTTTTGGGTCTCGTCGGGCTGTTGCTCGTCATTTCTATTATACGCCTTATATTCTATGTAATCACCGTCTTTGTGGCCAGTCCTGGCATATGGATATTTCCTCGTTTGTTCGCAGACGTCGGATTCGTGCGTTCTCACACTTATCAGGATACCCTGTGGAATCTCACCCTTGCCAGGTTGACTCTTTCATACCGCTCTGGGAGTGGGACCTCCCGAAAAAGAAGTCGAAGAAGAAGAAATCTGCCGAAAAATCGGACAAGACCAGGAGTGTGAGCAGCGGTGTCAACACACCCGACAATGCCGTCGATGACCTAGATGGCTCGGGCGTCTCAGCTGCGAACTCGCGATCGGCCAGTCGTGCCGCGATGGTGGAGGAGGTCCCAGATGAAAGCTCATGACAGATATATTAATCGTGTCTGCATTAGAACTTGTGGATAATGTGGATAGTGTGTTTGTTCCTACGCTCGACCATATATCTATTCATTCGGCACTTTGGTGTTACTGTTTGGCTGTGGTGATGGGGTCTGGGATGTACCATATTGTTTGATACCTAACCGCCGTATGGCGTTTCGGGCTTGCATTATACCCTCCTGGAATTTAAGCTTCTTGGCCTGCCCCAAAGACTGCTCGAACAGCTGGCGGGCGGATTCGGGGTCGCCGTTCATCTTTAAAGAGGAGATTCAACACCCCAAATATCAGATAAGATGGGCAGAGTACAGACCTCGCGGAGCGACCCAAGGTTAAATAAGACCACAGCCAGCGCGTCTTCGCACACCCGAACATCGTCGGACTTGCCGGCATTTGCTTGCGTTTTCTGTAATAAAGAGAGGGCTTGTTTGGCCCAAGCCTCGGACTGACGTAGTGCAGCCGGAGTAGGGGTGCTCCGCATGAACAGTTCCGAAAGATTATTCATTAGCAATGCGCCTGCGAATAAGGGTGATTGGCCTCGGCGAACGCATTAGGGTGAGCGCGGTGCAAACCTCGACAAAGCTCTTCAGCGGTCGCCTTCCTCGGGGAGATGGCGGGAGGGACCAGGAGTGATATGGTATGGAGATAGAGAGGAACGGCGAGTCTGATTGTGAATGATATCAGCGGTTTGAAAACGAAGAAGCTGGTTCGTCATCCTCACGTCAATTTACCTGTCCGCGCGTAAAAGGCCCCGAGTGCCTCTAATGGCGCCCCAATGTCGGTCACAGTGACCCACTTTGGCAACTCGAGGTCAGAAAGGACAAGGTGGGTCTCATCACTCGTCTTCCCAGCCTTGAGATTACCGATGTCCTTTGCAAGCTTCAACCCCTCCTCAACCGACCAGGTCAACCATCGTTCTTCTTCTGCTTCGCCTAGTTGATAGGTGTCGGCCATCTCACCAAGTTTCTGTCCTAAGGATATGGCACGTAGTTTCTCCTCGCCTGTGAGAGCAGTCCAGTTCTTTCGTAAGTGTCCCAGTGCAGTGGTGTACTCCTCGTAGGCTTCCTTTGGCTTGTTGTCTTGTTCAAGAACCTCGCAAAGTGTTATTGCCATTCCTGAGAGTTTCAAATAAGGTGATGGTGAAAACCAGTCGGGGGGAAGAGATAAAGCTGTATTGAGAGCCCTTCGTCCTCGAATCAGTGCCTGCGGAAGCGTAAAATCACGGAACACACACGCACTGTGTTAATAATTTACAGCTGAGAGCCAGGTTTCCCTGTTGTTTAGCCTTGACACCAGCCCTTAAATCTGCGCGAACTTCCTCGGGCCAGATAGCGAAGGAAGAGTAGAACTCATACCTGCCAGAACGACTCAGAATGTCACGACGGAAGCGATAAAAAGACATACGGACACCCCAATCATTGTCGAGATAAATCCCAGGCCTATGAGCCCGAGAAAGATGGTCCCCACACGGGGATTCAGCCCTGCAGGCAAAGCAGCCCTGGACCGAAAAAGTGTCCTGCGACCAACATATCCAAATCTTGCAGCCACTGGTCGCCCTCGCATGGAGCACAGACGTGATGAGAAACCCGTAGTAACAGACCGGTAACGCGACAGAGGGATCGCATGGCGTGGTAGGGATGTCATGGTGAGAGCTTTTGTCCGTTCAGCGGATGCGGATGCATGACAGTCACGTGGTACAACTGCGCCTGTCCAATACTACGAGGGCACTCGAGGATGGCAGAACATCCTACAACATCATGGCAGGCTATGCAAGACGGAAGTGTATTCTACAGGCAACAACAGTTGTACACGCTTGATGGCAAGTTGCCTAGTCTTGGCGACAGCATCGTAGCCGGATGCCGCAATGGTGGTCCCTTGGGTGAGTGTAGACATACCTTCCGATCGCAGAGAGTATTGAAGCAGCTTTAACAGCACTCATGAGGGATACTAGAAAAATGATTGCCATTAGTCCTGCAGCGCCCATGCTCGCAAGATCACAAATTCAGGTGTACTCACCTTCTGGCGAAGGTTTGCTGCTGCTCAGTGTACGCCCTGACCGTTCTACAGGTTCATTCGCTCATTGTTTTTTTAGTGGGAACAAGCTAAAATCGTACGCTTTGGATGGACCGGCGATGAGAGACTGGTGATCCTAAACGAGGAGGGTGTATACCGTCTCTATGACCTACAAGGCGACTACGTTCAATTCTCTTTGGGAACAGATGCCGGAGAGGTCGGAATCACGGACGCGCGCATACACGATGACGGTCTGGTAGTGGTGACAGGCTCATTACAGCTATTGGAAGTAAAGGGATGGGAAGGTGGTAAACCATTGACCCTAGCCAATCCAAGTGAGTCTTGTTCGACTCCATTCACGGGTTCTCAATCGACCGGATAGGTAGGTCTCTCTGAGCCGCCCACCGTTTGGACCCTCATCCCGCCAGATCTCACGATATCCCGCCATGTCGAGGTTCTACTATCCGTTGGAGACAGCGTTCTTTCGGTGGACAACCTCGAGGCCGTCGACCAACGCCTGTCTCGGGGGCCATTTACCCACATGGCCCCGTCACCCAATGGAAAGTCACTTGCTTTGTTTACGACGTCCGGAATGCTTTGGGTCGTTTCGACTGACTTCCAGCGAAACCTGGCCGAATTTGATTCTACGTCGGTCGGGGCAGTGGGCCCGGTCGAACAGGTCGAATGGTGTGGTAATGATGCCATCCTTGTTACCTGGGACGCACTTGTGTTGTTGGTAGGCCCATTTGGTGATACGTTGCAGTGCGTTCTCTTGTATGGGTCCCCGTCCATGTTTCAGTGACACCAGGCCTAGATATTTCTATGTCGGGCCTACGTTCGCCGTTACAGAGGTTGATGGTGTCAGAGTCATAGCTCCCGACACGTGTGACTTCATTCAGAAAGTTCCAGGTGATTGAACATTTCCACCAAGCCAGATGCTTTTCTGACAGTCGTATCAGCATCCAGCGTGTCTGTTTTCCGACCTGGATCTACGTCACCTTCCGCAATTCTATTCGATGCTTGGGAGAGTTTCAACAATCGCTCTCCTAAAGCTGATGAGAACATACGAAGCATCAAACTGGACCTTGCCGCAGCCGTCGACGAGGTCATTGATGCGGCAGGACAGGAGTGGGAGCCCACATGGCAGCGGAAGCTATTAAGCGTACGTGTCTCGTGTCAAGCGTTTCTCTCACTTATATGGCAACTTCGAATTCCCTAGGCCGCAAACTTTGGTAAATCTTTTTTGGATCTATATAATGCCAATGATTTCGTGAACATGGGCAAGACGCTGAAGGTCCTCAATGCTGTTCGTCAGTTTGAAGTGGGCATACCCATCACTCACTTTCAGTGAGACCATTCTCCTCGTGAATACCTGCCTGTTTGACTGAAAACTATAAGATACAACTATCTCTCGCCTGCGCATCTTATCTCCCGACTAACTTCACGTAATCTGCATCTTCTTGCGCTCCACATATCTTCCTTCTTGTCTCTCTCACCGGATAACGTTCTCAAGCACTGGGCGTCTGCAAAAATCATGAAGTCAAAACCTGTCGTCAGCGGTACCAGCAAGGATACCGATATGATAGGCGATGAAGAGGTATCGAAGGCTATCGTAGAGAAGTTTGAGAAATTAGGGGGCGCATCTGTCAGCTACGCTGAGATCGCAAAGAAGGCGTGGGAAGTTGGCCGAACACGCCTTGCTACAATGGTGCGTTATTCAGTAACCTTGACTCGACCTTGGAAGCGATCCAGGAGTCGTAGCTGTTGGACCATGAATCGAGGGCCTCGGATCAAGTTCCCTTATTGCTCATGATGAAGGAAGATCGATTAGCGCTCCAGAAAGCCGTTGATAGTGGTGATACTGATTTAGGTATGTTGCAGTCGCTCGATGAAAGTATGCTTTTACTCACTGCGTTCAGTGTATCATGTCTTATTGCAGTTATACAATCGCTTGCCTCTGGGGACTTTCTTCCGTTTAATCGAGGACGGCGGTTCGAGCCTGGCGCCAGCAAGCCAGCTGCTACAAGTGTATGCAAGGGAGCAGAACTCAGAGATGCTCCGAGACTTTTATTATTCAGATGATAGACGCGTAGAGAGCGCCGTGCTTAATTTAGAAGAAGCGAGGCGAATGAAGGCAAGTCGTGAATTCGTTTATGTATAATTTTTCCAACTGACGTACACCTCAGGACCCTGCTGCGAAGCTCACATCGATCAAAGCCGCTCAAAAGTTCTTCTCGGAGGATAAGGAACGCTCATTTGAAGCCAAGGTTAGCTCCTCAGATATCGACTCCTGCCGTCGCATGGAACGATAATGACGCATCCTGTCAGATGATGGACGAGTACAGTCGCTTACTGGCGTTCCAGCAAACACTCGAGAAAGAAACCACGGATAAGATCGAGTTCTTCGGGCTCAGCGTCGACGAGACCACCAAGAAATGTCTCCTCAACGGGATGTCCAAACGTGCCGACAAGCTCAAGTCGGAATTTAAAGTACCAGAGAAAAGGTATATGACCGAGTTCATCATGCCCATCGCGCTTCACACGCCAAAGCCCTCACTGACTTGAGAACGATGGTGATCTAGGTTTTGGTACCTGAAGCTACACGCGCTGACCGCCTCGCGGGACTTTGAGGGCTTGGAGGCCTTTTCGCGGTCGAAGCGGAGTCCGATAGGGTACGAGGCGTTCGCCAGACACCTCGTCGAGAAAGGCCACTCGAAGGAAGCTGTCGGTTATGTGTCGCGTTGCGACGCTTCAAGGCGCGTTGACCTCTACATCGAATGCGGAGAGTGGGTCATGGCTGGCAAGGAGTGCAAGGACCGTGGTGACCGTGCCGGGCTAGAGTGCGTTTCGCTCTTGTCCATACATGTGCAAACTCGCTGACTGCTGCGGTGATGCAGTAAATTGCGCTCATCGTGTCCCAACTCCTTGATAGCCAGGGAATTGGAACAGATCGCATCCACTATGAAATGAACCCCGTCTCGCAATGTCCAGAATAGCTTTTATCTTTTCTTTGATGACAGTTCTTCCGATTACATATACTCAGTTAAAGCATGGCTTCGTTTTGGTACCTCTGACCTACGTATTCTCTTCGCGGTTTCGAGATATTGTCAATAGCCCGTACCAAACAGATATTCCATCTCAGCGAAGCAACCCCGACTACCCTTCCTTCGACTTGGACGAGCGCACTCTTCCCCGTATGTGGGCATTGTCGTCTTCGTCACCCACATCTGTCTCGTGTTGGAGCTCGTCAAACGAATAAGGCAGGGGCACCTCTCGCGTAATGCGGTACTGATCCATGTTACCAAGATGTTCGTTCTCCAAACGGTCTGGGCGTGGAAGAGCGAAACGAACACTTTCTTGGTTGGCAAAAGCTGCGAAAACGCGTGATAGAAGGGCCAGACAAACGTACAGACGTTCCATTGGCAGCGCCGCAGCACTTCAAAAAGTGCTGCTATCCACGTGCGAAGTGCGGCGCTTGGCCCGCGCGTCGGAATGTAGATTACCCAGATGAAGCGAATGAGAACGTTGGTGATCTACGCTTTGCGTTAGTTGCGCCCTCCTCTCCTGAACGTAAAAAAACCCTTTACGATAGCCAGGTAGTAGAACTATCGTGGCGCTGTCAGTGGGAGAAGAGAGACGGCGACGAGACGGCGCGCACGGGAATATGACTCGAGTAGAGCAGCTCTTCACGTAGGAACATAAATTTCGCATGGGGACGTAAGAGGGACCAGTCCATGAGCAGATCCTGACACCCCAGCAGTTAGCCCTTGACCAGCATAGGTCACATCGAACTTGGACTTGCCCATGATGACGCATATATCGAGTAAATTGTTCCGAAGAAGCAGAAGAATACGAAGCTCGTGCCGCGCCCAGCACCTAAAGGTGTCAGTGTTCAATGACAGAAACGATGCAATCGAGAACTGTTATCACCGTTATGGCGCCACAGGTAGTAGCAAAAGTAATACACGATCCCCGTGAGATATTTTCCGCCCTATACGATATAACGTGAACTCATTCCTTTAACAGTTCAAAGAGGGAAAGGCGAACGTTGATCAAATGCGTGATCAATCGTGAGTCCCACCATCGGCGAATGCTCTGCCCCAAGCGGGCTACGAGCGGCAACACAGCCAAGAGGAAAGGCACGCCCCAGAGGTGGGGTTTATTGCATTCCGGAGATGAATGGGACCGGAATCCTCGAGCGTACGAGCACGCGACAAAGTAAATGTTGCCAAGCGGAAACGCCAGGGAGCAGAGTTGGTCCCTAGAACGGGCCCAGTGCAAGGTGTGTCAACAGCTAAACGTTAACTCCCTCAACCTATTGCCGACTCGGGAGAGAGCGCACCCCAGCCAGAAGTCTGCAAACTAGATCGCGCAATTCCCACATGATCGTGATGATTGAAATCGGCGGCTCGGACTAAAAAGACATGTCGGACTGGCTTACCTCCACGCGATAGAACCCACTCAGCAGAAGCCGTGCAGCTTTGCGGAGGAACCACCATCGGCTGTCGCGAGACATGATAGGGAGAGGGTTGACCATCAGTACAGCGACAAAGAGCAACCAGATCATTGGCCATGTCCACGGCTGGATGGTGGGTTCCCCGGCGCGCGCAAAGGAGAGCCAGAAAGCCCAGGATAGTGTTGCAAGTGCGATGGAAGGTATCTACGATGACACTATCAGCACTCTCGCGCGCGGTACGGGGATTCTTATAGGGATGTACCTCGAAATACTCTCGATGGTCGAGACGTGTCCTAATGTCCAGATCTGTACGATGAATCCAGTAAGAGATACCCTGACCTAGCAGTCAAGGTTTCGAGATGCCGTACCAAAGATGAAAACGTAGTTTATCCTCGAAGCGTTCCAAATTAGCAAATTGGTGCCCACGAGAAATGCTAAGAGTGTGGGGACCAGCAGAATCGCGTATATGTAGAGCAGGCTCCCCCATGAGGGTATAGCGACACGCGTCTGAGGCTGGAGGGCTGAAGAAGGCTCAGCAAGCACCGCTGAATATTTTGGGGACTCACCGCTGGCGAGGCCATCGATGACGGCAGGGAGTGCCAGACCAAGAGCGACGCCTGTGCGGAAAGTACTAAAGTGGTGTGTCTTGTGAGACGAAATCCTGCGAAGGCGAACGAGAGCGCGCTTCCTGTCGCCCTTGGCTGTGTACAGAAATCATCAGGATGGTAACGAATCCGATCTACAAAGGTCCCACCGAAACGCGCAGTGAACAGGTCCTCCGTCTCGTTCAAAAGTCGTTGCACAGTCTCGTCTGACGCAAAAGCGCATGTACCAACCTGCGATGACAACTTGTCAATAGCCTTGCGGAAAGCCAGGCAAATCCGACCTTTTCCTTCATGTACGAATCTTGCACCAGGATCTAGATCGATGGCCTCAGTGATATCAATAACGGGATTGGATTGGATCACCATACCCCGGTTGCTTTCTCAATCTTTTTAAGTGCCTTCCGAAAGCCGGTGATATTCAGAATCTGCCTCCTCTTTATTATTTGTGGGGTATCAAAAACTCTGACCAAGTCGTACGCGATAGTTATTGAGGACCTCCAGCGCATGGTAGTGCTCGGATACAGCGCGCTTGAGCTGCTTGCGCGCGTGTAGGTACTCATCTGGGTCAAGCTTTGCCCCACCTGCCAGACGATGATGTTCATGAGATTCCGTAGCCACATCGCCATCGTGACCTTCGCCTTGCGCCTTATCATCTGCGTGAGTGGGTTGGTGCGTGAGGTGGAGCACACGACTGATCCGCTTTGGGGCATTTGATCCAGGGTAGGCATCCTTTGTTGTGAGTGTACTCAGGTCAGTAGCATACTAGATGAAGAAGATATGCAAACCAGTCACATGGAATAGACGCCGGTGATCTTTCAACTCGTCCAGTTGTCCCCGAAGTTGCGAGCTGCGTGTACGAGCCTCATCTTCTCTCTCTATGAAAAAAGATTCGACCTTTGCCAGCTCCGCGTTGAGCTTGTCGAAAAATGCGAGCTGGACAGGCGACATGTGCTCGAGAACTTGTTGGAGAGTGAGCGGGTATGTAGGCGCCGACGAAATCCCCCCAGCAGAGTCAATGACTAGAACGAAAGCAGAACGAAATTGAGCCAGGGCGTGGAAAACAGACAAGAGATATATAATCACGTCGAGCAGTAGTGCGCCTCCGCAGACCGTCTTGCGGCCGGGGATGGTGTGGAGGCAGCGCTGATTGCTGGGCGTCTGGCATCGGGAAGGAGACAAAACGTTTCCCGGGGTCGACTGGAAGTCGCGTAACGGAAGTGGAGTCGGGAGGTGTAGATGTCGTCACCTTGAGAACATTCAATTGAATGCGTGCAAGGAATAAAAAAGGTGTGGTATCTCTACTTTACTGTGATCATCGTCTCTTTTTTTCAAGTCCTTGAGCTCAATCCGGTCATCACGAGGGTGTGCAACGGTTCGTTGTTCAGGCTTTCCCCTGCGCGTATTGCCCTCGTCATCAGCTTCGTGGCCTTCTTCGGCGTTTTCTTGCCCATCAACGTGGTGAGCTGATGTCCCGGACACGCTCGGGAAGTTATCGGGGTCGCTCTCCGGTGATGACAGGTCGACAAATCTTCCAGTACCATCCCCTTGGGCCCGCCTTATGGCTGTGATTCGTTTCTTTAGGCCGCGGTAGTCACTGTCACACGACCACAAATACAGACAATTGTATGAAGATCGGATGCGACAGGACTACTGCGAGAATACGTACATGTATGCACGTTTCCATTCTTGTGCCTATGAAAAGATGATACCAAGTTAACAAGACATCACGCGAAGCATTGAGTATGAACCTGACCTGCGCATTGTCCAGATATCTAATTCTCGAGGGATGAGGTTCAATTATGGAACAAAAAAAGAGGAACCGATACCTAGCAAATTTCATCTTGGGGTGCCCAGGAGTTATAACAACTTGTTGATGGTGCAAAGGTTGATTGACGTTTAAGTTAGGAAGTCAATTACGATCGGCGTGATCGCAAGATCGTCGACTTGATCTTCTTCCAACTCAACGACTCGGAACTCGGGCCGGTGAGTCCGACCACCCAAACGACGCGCACCACATGTCCAGGTAGTTCCAGAACGTCACGGTCATGGTGGGTAGCTTCAAGCTACAACCCTCACCCAATCCCGCACTGATCCGGAAATCACATGGCGACGCTCAGGAAGGTCCCCACTATCTCCGATGGCGTACCATCGTATTGAGTCCAAGTCCGCCCGTCCCCATGTAAATACGTCGGTTATACGCTCTGCCTCATAAGCACGGCGTGTGCGTGGGGCTTGCTGTGAAATTTGACCCACGACCTTCTCTACACCCAAACTGGCCACAGGCCACCCTTCAAGTTGTCAACAGTTTCTACCTTGACGAATGTTTCTCAACTCTGAACCCTCTCCTTATGGTAAGCCAGAGTCTCGTGTCCTCCATATTCATATCAGAATGTTTATAATATTTGAGAAAGCTCACCTTGTAAAGTTGACCCATGTGTTCGCCGGAGTCTATGTGTAATGTCGGCCATCCTCCATCTGCGGCAATCTGAATCACCCCCTCCGTATACACAGATGGGAGTACATCACCAACCTGGACTTTGAGTGGGAGATATATACCGGGAGGCGACGTTGGCGATGGTCATTTGTTGTCTATCTCTTGGCGAGGACGCTGGCTCTTACGTCTCTTATCGCCATGCTAGTCGGCTTTGATATCACAACACCTTATGATTGCAATGTGAGGATGCCCATATACATCGTCCACTTTCTCTAATATTTGGGGTACTCTGACAGGTCTGGTTTAGAATAGTGCTGGTTCGTCCTTCTTCTCTGGGGCTGGGGCAGTTCCCGGGCCTGACCAACGGTAGGCTACGTCATGCGCTTCTGGAGTATTTGCGTCGCTCCTTCTCGTACTTCGGGGGTCTGTGACTTTTGTCTATCACGACAATGTACCAACTGATTTAGGCAATGGTCATACAGAGTCGCACTATGGGGTCGCGACAGGAGGATCGTTGCCCTTGCTGCTGTGGTATGGTTAGCCAACCTCGGTGGCTCGTTTTATGGTTAGTGCGCTGGCATTGTCATCCTCTCCAGGCGCCGGGGCACCGCTCACTACCATTCCGTCGTTTTCTGCTTCAAAGC
>Ga0209488_10000416_pt1 | contig 35421 bp, 27 predicted proteins | sample Rivendell_Oct201_8_FD_188349 | JGI IMG/M metagenome (GOLD analysis project Ga0209488, IMG submission 188349) | Vadose zone soil microbial communities from the Eel River Critical Zone Observatory, Northern California, USA -... | ecosystem: Environmental > Terrestrial > Soil > Vadose zone >...
CCCTGTTCAGTCTGTTCGACCAGGTGCCGCCTTTTGATTTTTCAGAGGTAGAAAGAATTTTTCTCGAGGACCTGGAACACTTTCCCCGGGAGATTTTTGAATCCTTCGATTCTCACCCTATAGCAACTGGCTCAATCGGTCAGGTGCATGTGGCCACGCTCCACGGCCGGAAGGTCGCAGTCAAGGTACGGCGGCCGACGATTGTCAGCGATTTCCACGCCGATATCGCAGCTTTGAACTTCACCGTTCGCATAGTCAAGATGTTCCGGCTCCGGGCCCTTTATTGGATCATGGCGCCGACTGAGGAATTCATTGCCTGGACCCAGGATGAACTCGATTACAGGCGCGAAGCCCATTACATGGAGGAGCTTGGACGCAATGCCAGAGACAATGACCATGAGAAAGTGCCGGCTGTTTTCTGGAGCTGCACCACTGCCCGCATTCTCACTGTGGAGTATCTTGAGGGAGTAACCGTATCTGAGTACTTGCGCCAATTGGAGGCCGGACATTCCCAGGTAAGCCCCGATTTTCTGCCCAGCCTGTTTGGGGCAAGGCTCATTGATAACTTTCTGGGTGACGCATTCCGCCACGGAATGTTCCATGCCGACCTTCATCCCGGCAACCTGATGATCTTGCCGGGAAATGTGGTGGGCTATATCGACTTTGGTATCTCAGGAGTCTTGAGCCGCTACTCCCGCCGCCACCTGATTTCCATGACTCTTGCTTACGCTAGAGGCGACCTGGAAGCCATGTGCGAATCTTTTTTCCGGATCACGACTTTTGACAGGAAAGCGAACGTGCAACACTTCCGCAAGAGCCTGAAGGAAGTGGCATCAACCTGGTATGGAGATCGAGAAGGGGAAAGCCGCTTGCGCAAGAGCATCACGTCAATCATGCTTGAGCTTCTGGTGCTCTCGCGGGAAAACGGGATTTGGCCTCAACGTGATGTCATCAAGTACATCCGCTCGGCGATTGCGCTGGATGGATTGATAAAAACCTTCAGCCCGGGCATGGATATAGGCCGCCACCTGGAACAAGCCTGCGAACGACATATCCGGTGGGACGCGGTTCACAATCTCATTTCGCCCGATACATTCACCGGCTGGTTTGGAGGCTATGCGCACTTGCTGCGCGATGGGTTCTTACGCGGGCTTAACCTGTTGACCCGTTCCGGAGCCAATGCTGCCAGACCGGACATACCTTATAAGAATCGAAATGAAACCAGGTCGCACAGGGCCAAGTGGATGGGAACCTTGCAGATTGCATGGATTGCGATTTGCATGGCAATCATCTGGAGGCCTGCCAGAATCACGCCCATCCATGTGGTGGCTTCTGTGGCTGTATTTTCCACGATCATCTGGCAAAGCGTTAGACATTCGCGCCACTCCCGGAATGGGGCTGAGCAAACGAGAAACTGATGACGAGGCAGAGCCATTATTGGACGTCGAAACACCGGCGCAACGCGTCGGCTGGATCAGTCTTCAGGTCCGCGAAGCCTCTTTCTCTCGAACATCAGGCGAGACGAGTTCGATTCCTGCTACAGGAACTGGGCCTGGAACACAGCTGTTTCTCAATTTACCTTTCATCTCGAATCGATCTGCTGCCGGCCGAATATTGTCGTGAGCTGGCCCACACTCCGCTGTCAGCACCGCCGCTCCCGCCGGATGAGGTCCGCCGGATAGTTCTCCAGGAGTTGGGACATAATCTGGAACTCGCCTTTGCGGAATTTGATCACCAGCCGTTCGAGTCAACGCTCATCGGCCAATCGCATCGCGCAAAACTTGCCACCGGCGCACCCGTCATTGTGGCGTTGTTGCGCCCGCAATACTACCAGGCGCAGCGTGAAGACGGCGCGTGCGAATTCCTTCAGACAGAATTGATCAACGAACATTGCGGCAATTTGCTGAGTGCGGAGGTCATTGCCGATTTTGTTGGAGCGCTGCGACGGAAGACCAATTTCTCCCTGGCCAGAGAAGGAATGGAGCGTATGAGGCGCGATGCGGCGTCTTTCGAACTCCTCCATTCCCACAGGACTTATCCTGAACTATCCACCGGCAGGTTATTCACCTTTGAGTTCCCGGAAGGCGAACCGCTGGACCAGGTTCTTCACGATCGGCTAAGAAGCACTGCTGCGCTGGCGCGCCGGCTGTGCCAGGTCTGGTTCCATCAAGCTCTCAACGGTTCTTGTTTTCCGGTCGACCCTCAACTACAGAACGTCCTCGCCAGCGTGAACAGCCAGATTAGCTTCGTGAATTGTGACCAGGTAGGCCTTCCCAATAGCGCGAAAGAAAACCTGCGAAATTATTTTACCGCCATGCTATCCGATGATCCTGACAAAGCGGCAACGTACCTGCTCAGGGAAATGGCGCAAATCCGGGCAGGCGCTGTTGATGTTGATCATTTTCGGAGCAGCTTCAGGCAGGCGGCGTATTTTGGCATGCTTGAACCCATCCTGGGGACTGACAGCAATGCGCTGGCGCAAATCACTTTTCAACATTGGAAGACCGCGATTGAGCATGGATATTCAGCCAAAACCCATCTGCTTTGCTTTTATCGTGGACTCTTTGCGATCGCACGAATCGCCAGACAAATTTCTCCTGCTGGTGATCCGCTGCGCGAAGGCATGGAAGATCTTCGCAGTGCCGGCGCTTTCGAGCAGATAAAGGAGATTATGGACTGGCGTTACTGGTTCCAAAACTCTGACAAGTTTGCCACCGCCATGGTCCAACTGCCGCGGGTATTTGATGAAGCGCTCACCAGAGTTTCAGAGCCAACTCCCAAACCACAGGGCAGCGCTGCGTCCTTCCAGGAGGAACGGGGCGCTTCCACGGCAAATCTCACATTTCTTTTGGTCCTGGTAGTTGTGATCTCGCAGCTGCCAAATACTCACGGATGGTCCGACAAAATCCTGGTGGCGGCGCTGATGGTTGCCGGTCTTTTAGCGCTCCGCAGATCGGATTGAGATGATGGTCTTACAGCAGCAAGTATTGGGAGGCGAGCACAAATGACTACATCGATTGAAACTATTAGAGATGAGAAAGAACAGAGTTCTGTGGCAACGCCAGCGTTTGCGCCCGCTATAGAGGATTTTTCTCCTGGAATTGAATTTGCTTTCCCCCATGACTTTCAGGAATGCGACTGCACCGTTGAAACCCAGGGCGATCCAGTGCCTGATTTTGTTCGTGGGACGTATTACCTCAACGGTCCTGCGCGGTTCGGATTTGGCCGGTTCGCATTCCAGCACTGGCTCGATGGGGATGGCATGGTCTCATCATTGCGCTTTGGGAGGGACTCAGTTCACCTAAAGAGCCGCTACATTCGCAGCCGTAAGTTTGAAGAGGAGCAAAGAGCCGGACGTCCTTTGTTTCGCACCTTCGGGACTGCTTTCGAGGGCAGCCGCCTGAATAGCATCAATAATGGCCTGGAATCGCCAGTCAACGTAAGTGTCTATCCTTTCCGCGAGCGTCTTCTTGCATTTGGAGAGCAGGGACTTCCCTGGGAACTTGATTCTGAGACCCTTGAGACACGCGGTCAAATGACCTTTAGCGGGCGGCTCAATGCCGCAAGCCCATTTGCCGCCCACCCCAAATTTGATCCTGAAACGGGTGAGATGTTCAACTTCGGTGTCTTCTTTGCTGCGGAAGCGCCGCGGCTCTACTTTTACTGCTTTGGCCGGGAAGGACTTCGCTATCGCAAGAGCGTGGCGCTGGAATTTCCCTGCTCCGTACACGACTTCAGCCTGAGCAAGAAATATGCTGTGTTCTATCTCAGCCCTTTCCTGCTCGACATCACGGGGCTGCTGCAAAAAGGGCGCACTGTGATGGATTCGCTTACTTGGGAACCGCATCGTGGCAGCCGGCTCCTGGTTCTTGCTCGCAATACGGGCGAAATGATTGCATCCATTCCTGTCGGAAATCGTTATTGCCTGCATCTTATTAATTCCTTTGAGGAGCAGAAGCGGTTAACGGTAGACGCTCTTGAGTTTGATGAACCCCTTTACGGTCACTACATGCCGGTTCCCAGTCTTTTTCAGAAAGTGTCCCACGGCGGTCCAGTCCGCTTCGTTATTGACCTGGAAACTGGTGAACTGGCTGACCGGCAGGCCTTGCACTATCAAAAGGCCCCCGACTTCCCTGCCATAGATCCGCGAAGCGCCATGCATTCCTATGACGATTTCTGGATGCTAGGCATCTCTGCCACCGGCAGTCACGGACGCAAATTCTTCGATACCCTGGTGCATGCCACCTGGAACGGAGGCGAAGCCAGCGATATTTACCAGACTCCACCCTTGCGGTATCTGGGCGGCGAACCGGTGTTTATCGGCGTGCCCGGCTCAAAATCTGGTGAAGGAGTCGTGATCTGTCAGGAATTCGACGCCGGAGCGCGCCAAAGTTACTTTCTGCTGTTCAACGCCCGTCATGTAGCTGCGGGTCCGATCGCACGTATGCCTTTAGAGCAGGTCCTCTATCTCGGCTTCCACGCTGCATTTAGGCCGGAACCACAGACTCCGTAACCGATGATTCCGCTTTTTGGGGCGGTTCGCAAATAAGAATCCGCGCACTGTCTACATCCAGTAATCCTTTTGTATTCACAGCCGGAGTGTGGCTGGAAGACCAGACATGAAGCTGGAATGCAATATCTGGTTCGAACAAGGAGTCCGTATGATCCGTGACTTTACAAAGTCTGCAATGAGTTTTTCGTGGGCACTCTCACTGCTTGGCATGAAGCAGGCAGTCAATCTGGTCAGACCGGGCCAACAACGTGACGGCAATTTGCTGGCACCCATGACTCAGGTTGCGGTGGACCAACTGGATGAGTCCATGAAAGGGATCTATAGGTCGGGCGATAACCTGCAAGCTCGCGCTGTTGATATGGCATTTACCTGGATGAACCCCGTCAACTGGATGAACCCTAATTCTTGGCTCCGCCCGTTTGCCGGAGGATGTGGCCGGCAAGACGGCGGTATGGGTCAATCCGGAGGTGGTCCAACCAATCCTGGCTTTGGCCAGGGAAGCGGCGGAGGCACAAACGGATTTACTCAGGCGGCATCTGGTCTGGGACAGGCAGTTAGTCAGGCAACTGCCGGATTCAGTCAAGCCGTGGGGCAAGCCACTGCAGGACTCGCACAGGCAATCAGTGGGATAACCAGTCCGGGACAGCCCCCTGGCCGCCCATCGGCAGCCAGTCCGGACAATGCATCGGTTGGCAATGAGAGTGCGGCTGCGGGTTGGGGGCCAATGCCCGGCGATAGCTGATTTGCAGAAACCCCGACTCGTTGCCGAATTTAGGGACAACTGACCGCCATGGCAATCTGGAGTGACCCTCCTGGCTTGGGCGTGCATGAACAAGTTACAAACATGGCAATTCCGAGCAATTCACCAGCCGCGATCTCTTCCATGACGCCGGGGAGTCCTGCGAGAGCGCAAGGTTTGACGGAAACTCTTGACATTCTGACTCACAAGGCACAGAGCGAACTTGGTAACGTCACTCAGAGCCTGTTTTTCGTTGGCGACGGACTGCAACGGGCTGTTGCAGACGGGTTCCTGGATCTATTCCGGCTCCAGACATGGATGCCCACCAATGTTTTTCGGCTAAGTTCTGAGGCAGTACGTCAGACGGTACAGCTTTCCCGGCTGCTTCAGCCGGAGCAAGCGAACCTTGCCTGGCAGGAACTTAAGAACAAGCTGACAGTCTTCATCCTGGTTAAGAACCTGGCGTCAATCCTTCAATTGCCAGTGCACCAGTTCATTCCTCTCCCTGAGCTGGTGGACAAAGCTTACACAGTCTCACCTTTTGAGGCTCTGTGGGCAGTTGAAGGGTTAGGCCACTATTACGCTGACATCTACTGGGAACAAAAGGGTGTCCCGCAGGGGTTGCTATTTGAAGAGCAGTCGCCGGTTCCCGAAAGAAGTCTGCTGATGTTGCATGCGGGCATCGGTCTCTCTTTTGCCGACCGTCTGCTGGGTAAATTGACCTCTCAGGCATCCGCGGAAGAAGTCCGCGGTACGGTTGACTACTTCCTTACATTGTGCAGAAACAATTGCCGCAAAGGATATCTGGGAGCAGCGGTTGAATCATTGGGACTGGTTACACGGGATTTCTATCCCGATCTTCTTCAACGGGTCGACCAGCAACTGCGGCAGGTTGGTCCGGAGTTTTTGGGTTTTTTCTGGCATGGTGTGGGACGAGCTCTTTATTTTTCTCGCCAGTACTTCCTTCCTATCCTGCGTACTGTGTGGAGCGGTGTTGATAGTGAAGCCCACAGCGCGCCGGAGAGGCTAAGCGCCATGGCTGGATTGAGTTGGGCCATCACCATGGTCAATCTTCAGCAACCCGCCATCGTGGAGAACGTGGTGCGTTCTTATGTCGAGCATTCCCAGTTCGCCGAGGGTTTCACCAATGGCGTGATTTCGTCCTTAATTATGCGCAGCGATACTACGCCGGAGGCTCCGTTTGTCCCGGCCTTTTATCAACATCAACCCAATCCAAATGATCGCGAGTTGGCGGCAGCGTGGGACCACCGAATTTCGGCGCCGGCTCGCGTCGCCTTGCAGACTTATTACCCGGTGCTGCGGGAGCATCAGGCGCTTGACCAGATCTTTCGTTATCAGGACCTGGGCGCGCTGGTTTCATATCTGCAGCAAAACAGAAGCAAGGTTTCGGGAGATTCACGCAGCAAGAGCAACTAGGCAGGGAAGTAATAGAGTGATTACAACGACAGGATCAACGGGATGAATGAGGACCAGGGCTCGGCCAGCATGATACGCGTTTTCGGTCAATTGCTCATGCTGCCAATAGCTGCTTTTGTTTATGGTGTCGAGATGCTCATCAAGACAATGCAGGGAGTACAGCAAGTTTCGAACCAGGGCATGGAGGTTATGGTTGGCCCGCAGGCCCGGCTCAATGTGTTGCCCGAAGCCAGGGCTGCCCCAGTTGCTCCGGTAGGTCAGGACGATTCGGTTTTCATCAACAATGCCGGTGATCTAAACAGCGGCACAAGCGAAATTACTTTTAAGGAGGAAAAGCCATTGAGCACCAACGGCGATCGCGCAAACGGACGGGACAAAGACCTGCATGATGACATGCTGAAACTTGTGCGTTACAAAATCCTTTTTGTCCGCCGTGAGTACGAACACGCGTTTCCAGAGCAGGAAGACCTGGTATCCGACAACATGGACGGATCCGCCTTTACTGCATGGAAAATCGCGGAGTTCATCCAAGACCTTCACCGGGCAGCGACTCGCATCCCGATTAAATGGAGCGACAAAAACTATCCCCCCAAAGACTTCATCAGGGGTGAGTACCTGAACGGGATCCCGCACGAGGACAAAAAATACCTGCGAGTTTACTACGAAGTCCTTGAGCGGTATCCAAGAGAGAAATTCAAGTACGAAGAACAGCAGATCAAGGTCCTTGAGGACATCCGTGACCGCCTGGGCGGTTCGGAATCATCCTCTGGTACATCGGGGGCCTCGGCATCAGCGAATGCGGGAGGTCCTGCTGCAACCGTCGGCGCAACTGCTGCACCTTCGGAAGGAGCAGGCTCCTCTGGAGGCAAGAAGAAAGGGTAGTTCAGCTTAATTCTCTTTGATTTGTCCCGCCCTTGTAGCTGCCCTATGAGGGTGGGCAAAGAGATTTGTGACATTTTTTGAGAGAGAGCGAACATGAGTTCTTCAACAGTCGCCACTCCGCGGGATGTGAACTCCGCTCAGGCGTCCGCCGGGAAAGCTTCGCCGGAGATCATTCAACGGCTCATTGATCAGGTTGCGGGGTTCAACCTGTTCGTTGTCCCGGAAGGAGGAAACACCTCCGGTGGAAACGGCACGGGCCTTGTGCTTAGCGAAGCTCTTCACCGTTTCGATGTCACCCTTCAGCCCCCCACCTCACAGGGATTGCAGGCTACCAACATTTTCGGGGAGAGCGTGGGAAAGGTGGACATCCGGTGGTTCATGGTTCCCGACGCTTTTGTGGCCCGGCCGGACCGTCAACCTCCGGCGACGCAACTCGATCCTTCAATTTCTCAACGGTTTGTCATGCAGGAAACTACGTTTAGTTTCGGCGACGGACGCGATGGCTTTCGCACTTTCGGCACGGGACGTACATTCCCGATGCTGGTAGGTAATGAATCTCGCGTGGTAGTGGGCGGGATCGGGAACCTTACTGAAGGTTTCGGCAAGTTCCGCGGACATGAAGGCAACTACACCATCTGCGGCGACTTGACTCCCGACGGGTTCAAAGGAAACGTTCTGGTTCGTATTCAGGACAATAACGGCAATCTGCGCACCCAGTCAGAGCTACCTCCCATCCAGCCCCAGGGCGATCCTGATCCGCAAACCACTTACCTCCTGTGGACAGCCCAAAAGGGTACTGGATCAGACCAGGAGAACTCTGCCAGTTTTGGACCTGATGGACAGCTGCGCGGGCTCAATATTCCAACCCAGTTAAAGCTGGTGGAACTCGACTTCGCAGCGTCCAATGGTTTTCAGGCCCGGGACATCAAAGTGGGCGAAGTGATTGGCAGAGAGATTGGATTTGGCCGCGGTTCGGTTCCCGGCGCGACCCCAGCTGGCACCGCGTTGAGTCCTTTTCTTTTTGAAGGAGTAGCGCGCTACAGTTTTTTCGACTCCAGTGGAAGAACCGCGGGAGCAATCACCACCAACGTGCTGGAAGGCCGCAGGTTTGACATGCAGCTGCCTGACGCTCCTACCGCACCCGGGCTGCGGTTCGGCTTCTTCGGGCCCATCCTTTACGGGCAGGGATTTTTCAAGGGATGTGAAGGCATGTTCTACGGCGCAACTGCGTCCGTCTTCAATCCACCGCCGGGAGATCACATCATCACGCATTTCTATATGGCACGCATTAACGATCCGCAAGGTAAATTCCGCGCCATCTTTGCTCGAGAGCAAGGATGGGCTTAGGCGGGCCTACCTGCGGGATTGGGCTGGACCAAAGTAAATGAGAGCTGGAGATCGAATCCAATGAATACACAATCCGTTTCGCCACCATCGCCCTCTGGCCAGCCATCGGCCTCGTCGCTGCCCGATGTGAATGCGCAGATTTATCCCTTTGACATGGTCCTGGCCATGCTCGACGAAACTGCAAATTTCAGCATGTTTGCAATACCGGTTTCAGGGTATGACGAAAAGGCATCGCTCACTCCGGCCAATCCGAGCGATTGGTTTGGCCTGAGCGGTGGATATGGGATCGATCTCCTCAGCGAACTTCACCGATTCGAAGCGATTGTCGATGCGCGGTCAGATGGAGTCCGGGCTTCACAGGCGGTGGGCCAGTCGACGGGCAAATTTCATTGCCTCTGCCTCTTTAGTCCCGCCGATTTCAAGTGGAATACCAGGCAGACACCTCCACCCATGATCTTTGATCCCTGGAGATCACAGCGTTTTGTGATGCAGGAGTGCGAAGCGACTTTCGGTGAAAAGACCTCTTGCAAGTGCTATGGAATTGGCCGGACCTTTCCACTCATGGTCAATGGACGTCACGTTCTGATGGCCGCTGCTGTGGCCAATGTGATGAGCGGCACCGGCAAATTCGAAGGTCGCGAAGGTACCCTGATCTGCACAGGAACAATCACCCCGCAGCTTGGATTCATGGGGAACGTGAATTTGCGCGTCAGGGACAATGAAGACAACATCGTAAGCGAAAACGATCTGCCTCCAATCGAAGCAATTCAAAACCCTGACCGGGACAACACATTTCTAGAACTGCGACTCCTCAAGAAAAACAAACACGTGAAGACGGTCTTCGGCCCTCCCCCTGGCGGCAGCCTTGTCAGCCTGGTTACTCCTTCGGAAATGCGCTCCGTCCGCTACAGCTATATCGGTGGCGGTCGCGGCCCACGCACTCACATGGAAATCGGCCAGGTGCTTGGGCCCATGTCGGCAACGGTTTTCTTCGATCTGGGAGCGCCTCCGGGAACGGCAGAAACTCCAGTGCCGTTTACGACCCAGGAACTTTACACATTCACGGCACCCGGTGGAGACACGGTGGGAACTATTTCCTGCGGAGTGGTGGAGGGTATCTCCTTCGGCTTGAAATTTCCGCAAGCGCCAGGACAACCAGGTGTGAGATTTGCCGGCTTTGGTCCCATTCAAGGTGGCACCGGCGTATTCGCAGGCGCCCAGGGGATGCTTACTGTGAACTCTTTGATAGGAATATCGCCGCATGCATTGTCCTTGATGCATTGCCTTCATCTGATCGATCCCAATCACCGGTATCGTCAGGGCACAGGCGGGTACTGAGAAAAGATAAGGCGCTAACACAAGCGTAAGAAGCAATCTTTAAGATGATGACGGACCAATTGACGAACTCGCAACCTGTCCCAGCGGTCACGGGCCGACCTTCGTCTTCAAATGCCACTTCCACCTTTGAAATGCTTGAGCGCCTTGTGGACCAGGCGGCGGTCTTCAACGCAGTCATTTTGGCAGAGCAAAACCCGGCGCCAACACGAAACAGGTTTTTCGGAATTCCGGTCAGCCAGCGACTGCATCCCTTCAACGCCGAAATGAAAGTCACAGGCTCGTGCATAAAAGCCAGCAACGAGATTGGCGAGGCCATGGGAACAATCACTCAAAAGTGGGCGCTGGTTCCGGATAATTATGTGGCGGCGCCGCGCCGTCGCCCCCATGAGGTCCCCTTCGATCCCGTAACTTCACAGCGTTTCGTCATGGAGCAAGTGCGCGTCAATTTTGGTGACGGTAATGACGGCTTCATCGGCTTCGGAACAGGACGTACATTCCCGCCCGCGCGCGGCAGGCAGGAAAAGCTCGCAGTGGCGGGGGTGGGAGACATTCTCCAGGGTTTCGGAAAGTTTCATCGGCGCGCCGGAAACTTTATTATCTGCGGCGACCTGATTCCCGGCCATGGCTTCGAAGGAAACATCCTGATCAGGGTGGTTGATCCGTATGGCGAACTGCGCACAAAAACCAGGTTGACTCCCATTCAACCCATGGCGGTCTCAATTCCCGAAACCACTTTTCTGATGTTGCGCTCCCAGAAAAAAGGACCGGGCGAACGCAGCAGTTTTAGTTATGCAGCCAATGGACACATCAGGGGCATTAATGTGCCTCTGGAATTGAAACAGCTTTCCACCACGTTCGCGTTCTCAGGGACGGATGGCGTTATGAGTGACATTTCCATCGGCGAGGTGATGGGAAAAGAAGTTGGCTTTACCGCCACTGATCCTGACAACCCCGGACCCGGCAATGGAAGCGGTGAAGCTCCTTTCTCATTTCAGGGCGTCAGCCGCTATACGTTTTTCGACCGGCGCGGGCCGTCCGTGGGTAGTTTCACGGTGAATTTTATTGAAGGCCGTACCTTCTTGATGAAATTACCCGCTGATCCGACGCAACGGGCCCTGCGCTTTGCATTTTATGGCCCGATCATTTTCGGGACGGGCTGTTTCAAGGGAGTGCGAGGCATATTTTACGGCGCGTCGGGATCTGTGTTTGAACCTCCGCCAGGACAGCACGTGATCATTCACTCCTACATGGCCCGGCTTGACGATGCGGAAGGGAAATACAGGGTTTTGACGAATTAAGTTTGAAGGAATATGCAGGATCTAAATGAAAGTACTTCAAGAGACTCGCAATGGCCGCAGATGACGAGAAGGATTCGGCGCTCACCAGTCTTGAAGATGACACCGTGAAGCTTGTCGCTTATTCCATCGTCTCTCTCAAGCGAGGCAAGGAACGGATTCTGGATGGGGGTCAGGCCTCAGTGATTGTGACTGACAGCATGAGCGGGAAGACATTTACTTCATGGGTCCTGGCAAAGTACATGCAGCAGAAGGTTGATGACCCGGACAGAGCCGGCAACAAAATCCGGCGAGGCGACTCGAAGCTTCTGCCTAAGGAAGAGTTGAAATATTTGCGGGTGTATTACGTGGTTTCAAAGCGCTGGCCTCGTGAACCCCTTGAGTTTGAGGAAGATCAAGTAGCCGTATTAAGAGAGATCGGAAACAAGCTCGGTTAACAGTGAACGCAGGATTTCTACCTTGACCTGTCTTAACAGAAGGACTGCTTAGGAGGGAAGTTATGGAAACGGTTTTAGACAAAGACTTACGTGATGACCTGCTGAAGCTGGTGCGATACAAGATCCTGTTCGTGCGGCGAGAGTATGAAGTCGCCTTTCCCGAGCAGGAAGACATTGTCTCGGACAACATGGATGGCGACGCCTTCTCGGCCTGGAAGGTCGCCGAATTCATTCAGGACCTGCACCGCGGAGAAACGCCGATTCCCGCTCGATGGGCAGAGCAAAATTACCCAGCGGATGAGTTCCGCCACGGGCAATACCTGACTGGAATTCCTCATGAAGACAAGAAATACCTGCGGGTCTACTTCCAGGTACTCGAGCGCTTCCCGCGGGAAAAATTCAAGTATGAGGAACAACAGATACGGGTCCTGGAAGAAATCCGCGACAAGGTGGCGAGCATGGGCGATGTTGACCGCCTGTTGCCCGATCCTTATGCAGAAATGATGAGCCGCATTCAGCTCAGCGCTGACTTCATCTCCACTTCAAGGCAGAACCTGGGGCGCTGCGCAGACAAGATCAGCAAAGACATGGCCGGCATACTGAATCAGTATCGCAGCACCGGACATTTTGTTGCCCCCGAGGTAAGCGCGCAGGAAATAGCTGATGCCCTTACCAACCCGCCGCCGTTTAATCGGGAAAGTCTTGATCGTTTCACCGGTCCAACGATCGGCGACTTGCGTGTGATCACGCCGGGTGAAACCGGCCCACTCGCCATCATCCAGGCGCCACCTGTCTATAGCATCTGGGGACGTCAGGAACAGGTATCCGGTCCGGGGCCTTACGTCTCATACCAGCAAAAAATCACGGGCTCTAATTACCATCACATAGATCCCTATGACAATTTAGCAATCTGGAAGGCGCTTTCTCAGACCCAGATTGACCTGACTTTCAATGCCTGGACCAAAGACCTGGGCTTTCTGACCTGGAGCTCATACCGTGAAAACCACGACAATCAACTGCGGTCTTGGGGATATGAGATGAATGGCAAGGTGCTGTGGTTCAACCAGATGCTCAATCCCGATTTTACGCAGACTGTAGGCCCCTTGCCGATCCAACCGCCGATGATCGTGACCAAAGACCAATTGATTGTGTCCATCGACTTTGTGCTGCCCGAGGGAGGCAAAACGTACTTCTGCGTGTACGCGCTACATATCAACTTCAACTTCCAGAAGTGTTCGGCTGAGTTTGCAGGCAGGATCTTGAAAATGAAAAACGAGCTAGTCACAACATAGTGGGATAAGGAGACGCGTCAGATGAGCGATCAAAGTGCACAACAGCCATCGAGTGCCGGCGCTGGCCGTGCCGCGCCTCCAGCCGGGGCGCTGCCGGACATTAATGCCGAAACAAATCCCTTTGAGACAGTGGTGCATCTGCTGGACCAGGCGTCGTTCCTGACCATGTTTTCAGTTCCGGCAAGGGGCCGCCCTGAGGTGATTCTCTCTCGCACAGGTTCCGGTGTGATTGGGATGAGAATAGAAGAAAGCCTGCACCGCTTCAGCCTGTCCATGGACGCTCCTACACGCGACGGAGTCACGACTCACAATCTCATTGGAGAGAAACTGGGGCATTTTGAGCACCGCTGGATGTTCGCGCCCGACGGATTTCCAGCCTTGCCAGGCCGCGAAATCCCGGAGACTGTATTTGACCCCACGCGGTCACAGCGTTTCGTAATGTTCGATTCTGGTTGCGGATTTGAAAATGGAAGTGACGGGTTTCGCGGGTTCGGGACCGGGCGCACGTATCCGATGCATGCAGGCAGCCAGCCACAACTTTTTGTCGCTGCTGTGGGCAGCATTCTGGAAGGATTCGGAAGGTTCAAAGGCCATGAAGGCACATACACCTACTGCGGCAGTCTTTCACAGCAGGAAGGTTTCACGGGCAGCGTATTGTGCCGGGTGGTTGATCCGCAGGGAGAGCTTCGCACGGAAACCTCATTGCCGGCGGTAGAAGTGTGGCCAAACCCGGAACCGGAAATCAGCTATCTCACATTCCGCGGACAGAAAAGAGACAGGAACCAGAAGACAGCATACAGCTTTGGGCCCGATGGTCAGGTTGCAGGCCTGGATGTACACCAGCAATTAAGGCAGGTGCAACTTGACGCCGCCACGCGCGGGCGCGGTGGTCCTCGCAGTGTTATGAGCGTTGGCCCGGTGATAGGGAGCATGACCGCCAGGATCCTCTTCAATCTCTTAAATCCGGGAGCGCCCGGAACGGCGCTTTCACCCATCCCTTTTCAAAGCTACAACGAATACACATTCATTGACCGCGACGGCTACACGGTGGGCAGTATCGAGGCCGACGGCGGCGAAGGACGGACTTTCAACCTGCAACTCTCCGGCGCTCCAGGACAGCAGGCTCTGCGTTTCGGCGGGTTCGGGCCGATTGTGAAGGCGACGGGGGCTTTTGCAGGTATGGAAGGTTTGATGGTCGACAATTCCGTTGTCGGCGTGGCCCCGCATGCACTCTCTACTCTGTACATCCTTCGGGTTAACGATCCCGACGGCAAATACCGGGGCGCTTTCAGCAGGGGGCAACGGGTTCGCATTGTTGGGCCGGAAAAAACTGAGACTTAAAAGATCGAAATTGATTAGCGGGTTGACAAAACATATGGCTTGGCATTGATGGCAACGCGATGGCTGATATTCTTCGCAACATCCTCAGCTTGAGCCCTGTCACGCCACGTTACCTGATGAAGACAGCATTTGAGGTGATGCTGCAATCGGTTGATGTGTTGAAGGGCGTTGCACCTGGTGACTCCAGCCTCGCATGGCAGGAATTCCAGAACAAACTACAGGCGTTTTATCTATTTGAGCATGTTGACTCGGTCCTGGCCATATCTCCTCGCACGAACCTCAACCTGGAACAAATGGTTGAAAAAACCTACAGTCTGGGGCCGTTCTTTTCTGTCTGGGCCACAGAGGGGGTAGGACACTATTACGCTTACCTACTCGCAACCGGTCACTCTGTACCCCAGGCACTTCTCTCCGGTCATACAGGGCATCTGCCGGAGGAGAGTTTGGTCCCTCTTCACACTGGAATGGGGCTCGCTTTAGCTGAGGTATTGCTGTCCTGTGGATACGACGTCAAAACTCTTGCCGATAACTTTGTGCAACTCTGCCGTAACAATTCCCGGCAGGAATACTGGCCGGCTGCGTTTGAAGCGCTGGGACTGGTCGTTCGCAATCTCTATCCAGACCTGATTGCGCCGCTCGATCATCATTTCTCGCAAGCAGATGACAAGATGCAGGCTTATTTCTGGCATGGAGTGGGACGCGGCGCCTACTTTGCGCCGGCTAATTCCCTGCCCTATTGGAGTGATCCCTGGCAATGCTTTGAAACGTCCATGCGCATCCCTCATGAACTGGGGAGGCGTAATGCGGTAGCAGGGTGTGCCTGGGCAATGACCCTGGTCAACCTGCGCCAGCCGGAAATCATCGCCACGCTCCTTGACCAGTATGGCCCCCAACTCGCAGCTGACGACGCATTTGCGAATGGCGTATTCTCTGCCCTGGCGGTCTGGCTTCGCTGTTCTTCCACTGATTCCACTGTCCAAAGCTTTTGTGAATACCAGCCGGACTTGCGCAAGACCACACTGGTTCATTTATGGGAAACGCAGGTACGACTACCCGGTAGCCAGGCCTTCCAGTTTAGAAATAAGAACGGCGTTGCCCTTATAAGCGACCTCTTTCGCTATCAGCCGCTAATTAGGCCTGCAGTGCAAATTTGACCCCTAAATCTGTCTACCTCAATGATTTGGTCGTTTACGGCCGACAATCCACTGCTCTCCTTTTGCGAGTTAACCAAGCTTCGCAGGCAAATCCGTGGCTGCGAACCACACTTGATTCGCATGTCGGAAGCGCCCGTGGTTGCTGCGAAACGCACAAAGAAAGAAGCGAATCGAAATCCAACAGGTAGGCGACAACCCGCACACTGTTGCTTATAGCAACACGCCTGACCTCGACGCCGATGCGCAGGTACTGCCACGGGTGTCTGAGTATCTCTCCAAGGGCCTCGACCTCAAGCGTTGGTGGGATGAACTTGAGAGCAACGGCGGTCCTGCCGAGCAGCAACGGTTTCACCTGGAACGCAGCTTCAATCGCCCTAATCGCAGTTTTGGCTTCTATGGCGAAGCGCCGGTCGGTGGTTCCATGATGCCGGTGATGGGCAACGTGCAGGAAATGTTCTATGACCAGACGCGTGCTCCCGTAGCGCTGGGACGCGACACGGCCCTGTGGATGTGGGCGCAAGTGCGCGAGTTCGCGATGAAGTACTTTATGAGGGTAAGCTCATTCCGAGAGCCCGAGGCCCATGTGGATAAGGCGAACCCCATTCCACCTCCTGCACTCTCGCGTCTGAGCTGGTGCCCGCAGCCGGAAGAACGCGGCAGGAGAGGGTTCGGTTTCTGCCAGCTCTTTTATAAACCTACAGATTCCGACGTTATTCGCGCGTTTCCTACTTACGAGCAATTCGCCATAGTTGATCAGCGCGAAATCGGCAAAAAGTACGACTGGATTGTTCTCCGGGTCAGGATTTTGGATTTCAATGTCAGCCTGCGACCGTTTGGCATTAAAGGGCCGGAACTTGTGTTCGACGCTAATGAGGAGAGTTACCTTGTGAGCCATCAGGCTTTCATCAACCACAAGGAAAAACCCCTGCCGGGTGTTCTTGGGGACTACGGCATCGGATACGCTTTCGTTCGGAATCCCGTGGCGGGTCCGTTTGGATATGGCCCGGGAGAGTTTGACGCCGCGATTGAACTCATCAATTTCCGTATCTATGAGACAGGGTACATCACCGTCAGGATGGTGTTTATCGCCAACCGCCCAACCAGGATTGCCAATCTCATCATCGATCCCATCAATTGGAGCCTGGGCCTGGCGGACGTCTTTTCATTTGGGATGGCCTCACGGCTGCTTTCGCCCGCCAAGGGGCTTTTCGATCAGCTTCCCTTGCGGCTTAATGTCGATCCGGTGAGCGCCTACGTTTCCGGCGCAAACCTGATTAGCGGAGGAACCGCCGCGCAGACTCTCTGTATCTCGATTGAACAACTTGAGAAGTTCTTCCTGTTGCAGCATTTCAAGCAGCATTACCAGACAATAGTTGGCTCCTTGCTCACCTGGCGACAGATTCCTGACTGGCTCGATGAGAAAAATCTGCCCGCATGGGTCATTTCAGGGATCAGTTCATGATTGCGCCTGCCGCAAAGACTGCAATGGTCCTTTCCGGAGGCGGAGCGTATGGCGCATTTGCGATCGGCGTGATGAAGACACTGTTCGCCGGACGTAGCCCGGCCACCAACTACGAGCCGCTCGCGGCCGATATCTATACCGGAACTTCGGTCGGCGCGTTCAATGCCGCAGTGATGGTCGGTCAAGGCACACAAGACAGCCTGGAAGCCGCGGTGTATCTGGAAAACATCTGGCTTGAAAAGGTTGCTGATCGTCGGGGACGTTGTGGGAATGGGATATTTCGCTTACGCGGCAATCCAGCCGATTTTGTCGATCCAAATTGTCTTCGTGAACCGGCCAGGCTGGCAGCATCGCTAGCCAGCGACAGCCTGGCGATCAGCGGCTACGTCCTGGGCCGCACCGCCAATTTTCTGGCCTCCTCTTCCCCACTGGAAGAACGTGCTATGGCCCTTGTAAATGTTGGCTCCTTCGTAGACAGTGCGCCCTATAGCGATCTATTGCGAAGTGTTGTAAACGAAGCGGCCATCCGCCAAAGCTCCAGGATGATCCATATAACCGCAACGAATTGGATCGAAGGGACAGCGCGATATTTCTGCAATCCCGATTTTCAGGAGGGGCGGGGGATTCAGGCGATTATGGCTTCAACAGCAATTCCCGGGGTTTTCCCGCCGGTAAGGATCGACCGTGATGTTTATGTTGACGGGGGCGTTGTACAAAACACGCCGCTGAGCGCGGCAATTCAATTTGGCGGGAGCAATCTGCATGTGATTTATCTCGATCCCAATCCGGCTGCGGTCCGGCTACAGGGGGCACCGAATACCATCGATACAATGCTGCGCGTGTATTTCATCATGCTGGCCACAAAACTCTCACAAGATATCCAGACAGCAGCATGGATCAACGCCGGTCTGGACGCGGTTGAGCAATATGCGGAGACCCAGACCACCTCCGATTCTCAAATACGCGACTTCATCAGGGTTGCCGGGCAACTTATAAAAAATAAAAGCAAATACAAACGCCTAACCATCCACCGATATTTTCCGGAGACTGGGTTAGGCGGCGATCTGGGGATGTTGAATTTTGATGTTGATGCGATCGCCCGGATGATCAGCCAAGGTGAGCAAACAGCTCTACTGCACGACTGTGGTCTAAATGGCTGCATTGTCTAGCTGAACAAGGCGCAAGTTTCCTAAGCACCTGGCGCGGCCGGACAAAATTATCCGAGGCAATCCTGCTCGAATGCCGAAATAAGGTTCTGGTTATGCGTGAATTTCTTGACCGGATGTTTCGCTTGACCCTGGCGATGCCGTTTATCGCCTTGAGACAGTTCATGAACCTATTGTCGCCTGCCTCGATGTCGGGCGCTCCGGAGTATGGCGGAGACGGAGGATATGGGGCTGACGTTCCGCAGCGCACAGGAACTACCCTTCAGACCGGAGGAACGCCGCAGGTTCGCTCCGTCGATGCTCCTGATGGCGGAATTGCGTCCACGATCAACTTGAATATTCAAACGCCGGCTGATTTGCCTTCGAGGAGTGTGGGCCGAGTGAATAGCGGCAATCTGAACACCTCCCGCATGGTGGTCCTGGGTGAAGGACTTGCGGCAGGCGTGGGCGACTTTTCCCTGAGCGCTGAAACACAACCCTGGAGCTTTCCTGCCTTGATGGCACGGCAAATGTCTGTGGACTTCCCCCAAAGACTGGTACAGGCGCCAGGCATTGGAGACTTTACCGGTTTTACTTCCCTTCCAGTGCGCGTCCCCGCTCCGCTGCAGACCACCGTGTTTGACCAACTTCCACCACACCGGGTCGCAAATCTTTCGGTACCAGAGTTCACGCTTGGTGACGCACAGGAAATGCGCCCGCGGCAGCCGCTCATCCACCGTAGCAATGCAAAACAGACAGCCGTGAACCTGATATGGGGCGTGCTCCCCATTGCTCAGGGGAGGGAGTCTTTTCTCACCCAGGTCGAATACGCAGTGCAGCAGTCGCCAACTTTGGTAGTTGTTGAGTTGGGCTATCATGAAGCGCTGCAAGCCGCCGTTAAGGGTAATCCCGGCTTGCTTCCGGAACCGGAATTCTTTCTTGCGCAATACAACGAGCTTCTAGCTCAACTCAAAAAACCGAATACCGACCTGCTGGTACTGAACATCCCAGATCCGCTGGATACCGCCCACTTTGCATCGCTTGACGCCACCGCTCGCCTCGTAAAAGTGGAACCTGCATTCCTCACCAATACTTACTCGGTCGCTGCGGATGACCTGGTCACAGTTACTGGTTTCAATGAAATCGGCTATCAGCTTTTCGCAAAGTCGTTCCAGCCTCTTCCCGCTCATTCAACACTTGCGCCTACGGTCGCCCAGGCAGTCAGCAAACGCATTGCGGCAATTAATTCTGAACTCAAGAGCCTCGCCGACGTACATGGAGCGGTGCTATACGATCTTGCCTCCCTGTTCCGCCGTATCGCGCGTGAAGGTTACCAGACGTCCACGAGAAGGCTGACCGGTGAATATCTCGGCGGCTTTTATTCATTGAATGGCTACTATCCAGGCCAGACGGGGCAGGCCATCATCGCCAATGAAATCCTCAGCCTGCTCAATCACTCCTACGGCGCCAGCTTTCCCCTGCTCGATTTGAATACAGTCATGAGCTCGGATCCTGTGGCTGCTTACCAGCCGGCGACCGGGCCTTTATGGAACCTCCCATCGGAATCTGTGCACAACAACCAGAGGGTTTCCCCGGCACCCGATTTTGTCGACTTCCGCGGGTCGCCGGCAACACACGCCGGCCCAAATGGTGACTGGACTGCGTTCGCGGATACGCAAAATCCAAAACTGCCTTTGCAACTACCTCCCGGGTTGGAACAGGTGCTTCCGTTGAACAACGCGGCCAGCTACTTCGGAGATGGAATCAGCCCCGTGAATGCCCGCGATCCGCAAGGCATTCAGTGGGGCAGTACCGGGAACTTTTTATTTGGTGGATTGGCCATGGTGGATAGCCACCTGACCGGTTCTGTTCGCATCAGGTTCACTCCGCCCGTCAATGGTGTGACGCAGTTTCAGATTGATTACATGGGGGGATTTTCCGGAGAGGATTCCGTGCTGGTCACGCCACAGTACTTCAAGATGGCATTTCAGCAAAACCGGGTAGACGCGGTTCCCGGCATGATTTCCGGCGGTAATCTCAATCTGGTTACGGGCGAGGTCAGCAATCTCACTATTTATGCGCGTTACAGCAGCACCGCTCTGTTTGCGCTGGTGAGTGTAAATCCTTCCTTCCCAAAGCAACCATTGAGTTTCCCGGGACAGTACGGCTCGGCGTGGGCGCAATTTGACCAGCGGCCGGATGGAAAACTTGATTTCAGTTTTTACGGTTCCACCTTCGTGCCGCTAGGAAAAGGCATTGTGTGGCCTTTGAACTTTGTGGGGCCAAGCACCCAGTTCGCCACCATTCCCGCTGCCGGCACAGTAATGCATCCGCATCTCAGCCTCAGCACCAAGGAGCCGGCGCTGGGAAGCGGGGACACTCTCCCTGAAATTCCATTCAATACGATCCAGGAGTTTACGCTGTTCACACATAACAGCGCGTTTGGAGATGCTTTTCATCTCAACGTGCCGCTCCTGGGAGGCCCAGCCAAAGGTCGCTCGCACCTGTTGGGGAGATTGCAAGTTCAGTTTGGCGGCAGAACGGGGAATTCCGTTCCAGTGTCGGTCTGGGCGCTGCCGCCAGGAGGGGTGATGGCCCCGCTTCCGGCCTCGCCCATCACGCAGGTTTTTCCCGGTCGTCTTTCTGCGGGGTCGCAAGGCTTCAATGAAAATCTAAGGTTCCCATTGCGAACCTATCCGCTCGATGATCTCTCGATCCTTGACGATCCATTCGATATCTCAGTGGGCGCCATTGATCTACGGACCGGGCGTTGCCTCAATGATCTGTTACACCGCGCCTTCATTAGCCAGGACCTGATTTTCGCGTTGTTACGCGTAGAACCGCGGACTCCGAAAGACTCTTTTTTCTTCCGTGGCCCTGCGCTGGTCACGAAAGATGCCCGAAATCAAAGCGTGTTCCGCTTCCAGGGCATCGTGCACATTCCATATCCTCCAGGATTCCAGTTTCCGCATCCCGATTTCACGACCGCTTTCACGGTTGGTCCCGGATCGGCGTTGGATCCTTTCTTGTGGTTTCATGCAATCCAGGCTGAGGAAGCGAGCGAGACCATAAAAGAAGGCGGCGCCAAACATGTCCGCTCGTCTACAGGTGATGAATTCTCCTATCGCTACGTGATTCCTTCCGACCCCGAACACAATAACGTGGTCTTTGAATATGAAAACCACACGCAGCAGGGCAAGTTTGCGATGCACAGCATGGCATGGGTGGATTTCAGCAATTCGGGCACGGCGCACCTGGGTGGCGAAGAGTACGACACTGTGAGCTTCACGGGCTTTGGCGTCTGGAGCAAAGACGGGGTCCAGACTTTGCAGCAAGCATCCGTCCAGATCTCCACCTCGCAGGAAAAACCCTATATAGGAATCCAAATCGCCTCAGGAGATGTTTCCAACGTCAATACCAAGCCACAAGATGAACAGGTTGCCTTGCCGTGAATAATTCGACGCCTTGATTAGGTCCCCTCGGACGGGGGCAAGGGAATCCGCTCGGCGTTCCCACCCGGCAGAAGCCGAATGTGTGCCGCAAATCGGCCCGTTCCATATGTCTAATTTCACGGGTGCAAACCATGACACAGGCTGGTTCTGTTTCTAATTTCGACGTGGTCATTCTGGGCGCGGGGCTGGCCGGGCTCTCTTTGGCGCGCCAGCTATTGCTCGGTTCGAACAAGAAGGTCTTGCTACTGGAAAAATGGGCGCAGGTTCCGGTTGAGCGTCAGAAGGTCGGAGAAGCCACTGTGCAGGTCAGCGGCTATTACCTCTCCAAAATCCTTGACCTGGAAGAGCACCTGCTGCGCGAGCACCTGATGAAATATAATCTGCGCTTTTACTGGAAGACCCCTGGGCAAAAGAATGACTGCTATGAAGATTACAGCCAGTCCTACATCAGAAATCTCTCCAACATTGCCAGCTACCAGTTAAACCGCAACAAGATTGAGGGCGAGCTGCTGCGGCTCAATCTGCAAAATCTGAACTTCAGTTTCCAGCCCGGCATTTCTGACCTTGATGTTGCGCTGGCAAACACGGAACAACCTCACGTAGTGCGCTACCAGGTTGAGGGAGAGCAAAGGGAAATCCACGCGGGCTGGGTGGTCGATACAACGGGCCGCGCAAAGTTTATCTCACGCCGGTTCGGACTTACGAAATCAAGCCCCATCCATCATGGCTCGACTTTCTTCTGGGTAGACGGGCTGCTCAATATAGAGAAGCTCACCGCGGCCTCTGATGTTGAACGGCTTAAGCACAAGGGACGCAGGATGACCGGGCATCTGCCGGTGTGGCTGGCCACCAATCATTTTGTCGGCGAAGGTTATTGGTTTTGGGTGATTCCGCTGCAAGGCCGGACCAGTCTCGGCCTGGTTTACGACAAGAGCAGAGTTCCGGAAGAATCTGTTTCCTCTCCGGCAAAAGTGGTGGACTGGATCTGTCGCGAATTCCCACTATTCGCGCGTGACCTTCCCAACCGCAAGATCATTGATCATGGCATGTTTCGCGACTTTGCCTATGACTGCCGCCAGACCATCAGCGCAGATCGATGGGCCCTTTCCGGAGAAGCCGGTCGATTTACTGATCCCCTGTACAGCCCCGGCGGAGACCTGATTGCGCTGTACAACACCTTGATCGCAGACGCGATCTGCACGGAAGACGCAAATGCGCTGGCAATCAAAGTCCGGGTATATGAACTCCTGATGTGGGCATTCTATGAGGCTTATGTTCCCAGCTATTCAATCAGCTATGACGCGCTGGGCGATCAGGAATGCTATGCCATGAAATACGGCTGGGAGCTGACGGTTTATTTCACTTTCTATGTCTTTCCCTTCATTAATCAGGTTTTTACCGAGACGTCATTCGTTGTTCCCTACCTCGACCTGTTTGCGAAGCTGGGCGTGCTGAACAACAGCTTGCAGACGTTTATCGCCGCTTATTACCACTGGAAGAAAGGTCAGCCGGTCCAATTCAGTGAGCCTAACTTTTTTGATTTCATGTTTTTTGAGCCGCTCAGGAAGTCGGAAGAGCTCTTTTATGAGGTGGGCCTTTCCGGCTCCGAATGCATGAAGGTCCTGAAGCATGCCAAGAGCAATGTTGAAAGGTTGGCACGCTTCATAGCGGTCTATATTTATTCCGCAGTTCTGGGCGACGAGAACCTGCTCAGCAACAAGGAGTTGGCGGACTCTATCAGGCCTGACAAGCTGCAATTCGACCCGGAAAAGATGCGCCAGGAATGCAGCCGCCTCGATAGCGCAAAAGATGTGAAATTGGCCAAAGCCGCGCCTAATTTCATCGCACGTTTCCGCAAATCCAACGGCAGTTCCCAGGAAGAGACCGCTCCGGCGGAAATCCAGCCGGCCGCAGTCTCAATCACCGCGGCAAAGTACGCAGCACGGCGTTAACATCGCAGACAGATGCTCGCAAGACGACTTACGCGTTTACAGCAAGCCCACACCCGTAACTGCTTTGAGATCTCAGCGAAACTTCGTGGCAGAGTCTTGACGGTCAACCTCTACTGCCATCATTTTCCTTCGACTTCCTCCCGATAGAGCCAGGCGCCGACTAAAGCTCCCAATATCATCGGCACAATAGCGTAAGCAGACCAAAGCGCGACAAAACTCGGGGGGAAAAATTTCATGGGAATCAAGCCAATCAAAGGCAGAGGAACAGCAACCAGCCACGCAATCAGGCCGGCAATCACGGCAGTGCCGGCGCCAGCGCCAAAGCGGGGACGGATGGCAGCATAGATCCAGACCGCCGCAAAACCCTTGATTAAATCATAGAGACCGAAGATCGCGGGAGTCTTCAAAGCCTTTTCAGCGTCAACGTTAATGGCACCCAGAATCGATGCCCATTGTTGTTTAAGCAGAGCGCCGTGGACGACTCCGTCTCCAATGAAATAGATGATCGCCGCGACAAATCCTCCCAGAATAAGTTTGCCAATGTTCATTTTGCCCTGTCCTTTCTGTAGAACCAGCACCGCCAGCCTTCAGGTTGCTATCGCAAGACTGCACCGGATTATCACCCGATTTTGATGAGTTAAACGTTCACGATAAACGAAAAGCTATCCGCGTTTTCCCGTTTTGGAACTCGGTTTTTTCTTAGTGCCTGTGGTTTTTTTGGCAGCACTGCCCTTTTTCGCAGCCGCTTTTTTTACCTTTGGCGGCAACGACGAGCCATAATCCAGCGCTCTCCTGGCCCATGCGGACAACTTAGTCCGGTCTTTAAGAAGCGCAGGCGGCACAACCACATATTCCCGCATGGGACGGCCGGGCATCGGCTCAAAAATCCGCGCGCCGTTCGTTCTCAGCAGCTCTGTCCGTGCATCGTCGGGAAGACGAAGGACCATGTCTTCCTGATGTAGTCCCATAAACATGTTGCCATTGATAAATGCGGCGGGGAAGCCAAACATCTTTCGCGGAGTTGCGGGTGGGCCAGGTGTGACTTCCGCGAATGTTCTAGTCAATTCCTCAGATGGTTTGCGCCATTTCATGCTGGTCGTGCTCCGGCATAATAAACACAGATGGATTATAGCGCAGACCACTTATCAGTGAATGGAGAATATCGCTACATCGTGATGAACCGGGTCAAATTGATAGAACCTGAGCCTGCGGGAAGGTTCATAATTATATGTAATATTGACTTTGTATCTACCCAACACATCCTGTCCTTGAGAGTCCGGTTTTGCAGCCGGTATCATCACCATAAATGGCTGGCCATCGGGAGTCATCATAGGAATGTTCATCCACCAGTGCACCCGGCCAAAGGTGAACCAGCATCCTGAGCCACCTGACTTCACCGACGACTGGAACTGGTTCTCCCAGCCCCTGGCGCCACCGAAGTCCACGTTCTGATAAGCGTGGTCAAAGTAATCACCGTTAATCAGGCTGACTTTGAGCATGGCGCCACGCAAGGTCCATTGCGGGAAATCGATTCGTGAACCGTCTTTAAATTCTCCGTAGATGGTATTGTTCACATACAACAAGGTCAGGTCGGCATCCGGGTCAGGCTTGATGCCCCGGGGAAGCTTGGTGCGATCTCTCCAATCGCGAAATGCTGCCCGGGCATCGCCAATTCGTAGCGCGACTCCCTTGTAGTCCTTCTTTGCAAGCGCGGTCTGCGCCGCTTGAAAAGCGGCCCACATACGTTTGGCGGGCGACAAGGCGCCAATCTGCGCTATAGCTTCTGCCTTAGTCTTGCCTCCGAATACGGCCTGCTCCCATTGCACCAGCGATTTACCACCCATCATCTTATTGGCATTCTCCGTTACCTGAACCCGGGGCGGATGGGAACGCCACCCCCAGGAGTAAGTAAGGTTGTAATACTTGCCCGGCGCCATCTTGATTTTGAATATGGTGCGTGTTCCCTCTTCCATGTTGTAGAAGGTCTGGTCCATGGCAATATGAGGCATTGGCGGCTTTGGTTTGGTAAGCGCAGGATCGTCAAAGTACATGGCGAACGGCGAGAAATCATCGTTACCACGCCTGAGAATGTCGATCTTATAGGTGATGGTCCAAGGCACTCCCAGGACATCGCTGGGATCGATAAATGCCGTATCCGATTCGATGTGTGTATCGAACCATACCTGATGGACGTTTACGTTTCCACCGATCACGTTGCCGCTCTGGTCTTTGATGGCAGTGACTTTTCCCACTTTGTCCGGACCCTTGTAATGCAAGAGCGGTAGGCCGCTGTAAGTGTCCTGCCGGTTCGCTATGGGATTGCCTTCCAGAATGTCGACGCCCTTTTTAAGGTTGTTGGCGATCGCCTTAAGATCGAAATCGTTCAATGGTCCTTTTTTCGCTTTATTTGTCCGAAACTCCACATGGTCGAAGACCTCTTCGAGATCATCCGTTGGCGAAGCCGGATTGATCCGACTCACCACGGGCTCGCCGTCATGCAGGTTGTAAGGATTCTCAGGGGTTGACGGCAGAGTGTTCGGCATTTCATTGCCGCTTCCATCAAACGCATTCGTGAAAATAGTCGGCAGGAAATTGGTGCCGGGGGGATTCAGGTAAGGATCTACTTCGGCAAAGCAGCCATGGCCGGTATTTACCTGGAGTACATTTATGCCATTCTCCTGAGTCAACTGAATTTCAGACGCTGGTGGCCGGGGTTGAGGATGTGGATGGCCTGGCGTCTGCGGCGTCGAGGGCAAAAACGGACAATATTTTTCCCTGACGGGCTGCGCAAAACACACTCCTGAAAGCAAAACCATTATTGCTACAGCGTTCAGTGCCGCTATCTTCCTGTTCCGAATTTGCTCGATAAGTTTCATCTGCGTCCAGTATGGAATTTCTTGTTGAACTGCTTATGTTGAAATTTCAAAAGCCCCACTCATCACCCAACCAGCTCAGGCGGCCCACCCCGTTGCGATGGTCCAGAGGACCTTTTCCGCGGCATGATCCAGGAAAGACGTTCCATGATCAGGTCCGCGCCAGAAGCAATGGGTGTTCCTCCCCACAAACCAACCGCCTCATTGCCGTACCGGAGCAAACTCATGGAACAATCCTGTCCGCCCGAATGGATGAACATTCTCTCCCGCACCAGGCTCAATGCCTGTTCGTCTCCGGTCAAAAACAGCCACCCGTCTTTGGCGCCATACTTCTCGGCTACCTGCCGCAGAACTTCGGGCGTATCACGGACGGGATCGGTGGTAATGGAATAGATGAAGATACTTGTGCCCAATTGTTCGCCGATCCGCGCCTGCACCTGCGCTAGCGTTTCCAGGCCGGTGCAACTCGCCGCGTCGTGGGCGGCCATGCAGTGAATCACGACAGTCTTACCCGCGATCAGGTCGTCATAAAACCACGCCCGCTGATTACGATGGGTGTGCATGATCACATTCGGTATGTATTCGGCATGGGGACCACGTAACGGACGGGTGCAGTCAGAGGAAGACGGGGCGCCCGAATTCGCACTTACCAAACCGGTCAGCACCTCTTTCAAGTTCAGCATCTGCACTCCTTCATTCTCACATCGCCCGCTCTTAAACAATTATCCCTTGGGTTTTGGCATGTCTGGCATGGGGCTTGTGTCGGTTGATGGTAATGGCTCCACGCACGGCGCCGGGCCTTTGGGCGGGACAATGTCCCAGCGGACCATCATGGAGTGGTCTTCATGGACCACGTTATGGCAGTGCATCACATATCTGCCGTGAAAATCTTTCCAGCGCATGAAAATCTCAATTTCGTCATTGGGAAGCAGCGTTGTAATATCGCGCCGTTTTCCTCCCATGAAGACATTGATCGGTGGACGAGTGCACTTGAATCCGCACTTGGTGGCCGCAGTGCCGGTCGGCGGCGGTTCAATATCGACGAACTCATAGCGGCGCAACGGGTCTGCCATGTCGCGTGCCTGAATCTGTCGCGGTCCGAAAGCCCTGCCGTTCACCTTGTAAAGCAGAAACTCAGTGAAATGCGAATGGATCGGATGCGACCAGTTCTTACCTTCGTTACGTATGGTCCACAGCTCAGCGCTTCCTTCCTGTATCTCGGCATCGGTGCAGGTAAGATTGCCCGCGCTTTTTCCATTTACGGTCCAAATGCCGCCGCGGTAGTCGAACTGCCATACGCGCCGGCGCTTTACTTCGTTCAAATCGATGGTGGGAAGATCTCGCAGCTTTACCGGGATACAGCTTTTGTCTTCACCGGCCGCTTCGATGACATCAAAGCGCATGATGTCGGCAGCCTCCTGGGGAGGCAGGATGCGTCCGCTGGGCCCCCGTCCATTCGTCTGTTCCAGGCGGTTTTGCAAGAAGAGCTGGTCGCCAGCTCTGAATTGCGAGAAATCAAGGATAACGTCTACGCGCTGGGCCACGCTCAGGTAGATACTGTTCGCGCAAATCGGCTGCTGCAGAAAGTTGCCGTCACCCGTGATAACGATGAACGGATGTAGAGTCTCCCGGTTCTGTCCCGAACTTAAGAAGACCTGGTAGAAGCGGGACGGACCGCTGTTGAGAATGCGAAAACGATATTTCCGGCGCTCCACCTTGAAAAACGGCTGAATCGTGCGGTTGACGGTATACATGTCACCAAGCATTCCGTCAGTGTTCAGCTTGTTGAAGACTACTTGGCCGTCCTTATCGAATAGGATATCGTTCAACATGAGCGGAACATCATATTTACCGCTTGGCAATCGAAATGCCTTGGGATTTGGATCATTTTCGTTTCCAGAATCCTGCTCGTCAAACAAGAGGAAGAAGCCAGCCAGTCCCGCGTAAACGTTGGGCGCGGTGAAATCCATCATGTGATCGTGATACCAGAGCGTGGTCAACTTCTCCCTGGCGTCCTGCCCCATGGGGAAACAGGCATAGTGATGGTCCCAGAACTTTCCCGAGGGAATGTGATCCATGGGGTAGCCATCGCTCTCAGAAGCGGTGTGGCCGTTATGCAAATGGCTGGTTGTCATCGGCATGGCAAAATTGACTTTGCCATGGCCAACTGGCGGCAAATCATTATAGCGGCGCACCAGGACCGGCTCTCCATAGCGCGCATGATAGGTTGGCCCTGGCGTCGTGCCATCGAAACCCCATGACCAGCTTCCTTTGTCATAAGGGGGATCGGGATGGTAGTGCCAGAGAATCTCCTGCTCATGGATCTCGTAAATCTTCTTGGGCAGAAACTCGGTGTAGCGCTGATGGGCTTTCGGCACCGGCGGCGGATTGAGCGGGTTGGTTATCGGCTTTTTAACCGGAGGTATCTGAAGTTCAGCCGCGAACGGCGTGACTTTGGGACTGGGCCGCGTTGCCAAATCAGGCGGCAACCCGTCTGGAAGGCATAGGAATTTGTGAAGATCGGTGTCCTGGAGTGCTTCCAACTTCGGGCCGAGCATGCTGGCTGCGCCTGCTGCCAGCCCAAATTTAACGAAGTCTCTTCGCTTCATCCTGTAGTCCGCCTGCGCTGAAGCCTTCCAATCCACCGGACAGTTGAGAACGCTTGCCGGTGTTTGCATAGCGTTCGAAAGACTTAGACAGCAGAGATACCGTTATTTGCGATTTCCGCTCCCGAACCCCGGCCTACTTTCCTGGACCTGCCTGCGGCGGTTTGGCAAACACAAAAGCAAAATGAGCCGCATAAGTCCCATCCGGACCTGTCACAGGCCCGTGAGTCTTGCCATCAATGTGATAAACCCCGGCAACTTGCACAATGGGCTCGTTCGCGGGCCAGCAATCGGCAATCGTGCCGGAAGTTGAGAGATTTCCACCCGGAGTGTAGGCCACGATGTCAGCTTCTCCGTTCTGGTCTGCAGCGAAATGATTTTCAGAACCGTCACTCTTGCCCAGAGCGCCCACGCCCAGCATCTGGGACATGTCGGCGGGATCGGGCTTCGCCAGCCAAACCGTGTAAACGCCTCCAGGGACCAGGTTGTTCAAGTGCATAGCCGTGCGAGTCCCTTGTTGGATTGTGCATTTCACGGCAATCGAACCGCTGGCTTTCATGAATTCACCCGCAGTCAACTGCCGGCGGTTCTTGCCTGAGCCAGGGAAATACACCGCATTCCCCTGCCGGAATTCGAAGACCGGTGTCTCGGGCGGCGTGGAGTCAGTGATCTGGTTGCCATTTTTGTCTCGAATCTCGTTGGGAACGCGCATCATGCGCAAGAAAGTGAACGAGAATTGCGGAATGAAAGTGCCTGGAGGTCCCTCTCCAGTTCCGTTGAAGTGATAATTGCCAACCACCACTGCCATGGGCTGCTGCATGACGTCATTCTGGCTTCCCGCCAACCAACAGCCGGAAACTTCGCCATTCACGGAAAGAGCGCCCCCCGCGTGGGTAACTGAAATGTCGGCATCTCCCTGTTCATCGGCTACAAAGATGCTCGCATTGGGTTCGTCCGAGAGGGATCCGACGCCCATAGGGGCCCCTGTCATCCCCATCAGCACAAGTTGCAGCGAGTACACTCCGAATGGGACAAGGCCGCCGAGGCGAAGCACAGCCTGCGTTCCTTGATCAACGCATTTGGCTGATATCCCCCCCTGGGCAGACGTAAAGTCAGCTACGGTCAACTGACTCGCGCCGGGCGTGGTGACTGCCGCTTTCTGAGTCGCTTCAAAAATTTGAGTGTTGCCCGGGGTTGTCGGTCCAATTGGGTTTCCATTCTTATCTACAATCCCTCTCCAAACATGTTCAAGCCGTACTGGGGACTGCGCCATGAAACACCTCTCCTACAGCCATATTTCAGCCTGTAAAGGGATGGACAGTGTTTTTGCGGAGATTTGCAAAATCAAGATTCTGCGTGCGACATCAGATCCTGTCAGGCACTTCCAATGCCTCCGCGACGGAGCCTTTACTGGCTTGTTGCCATGCGGCATTTAGGCCACAGTGAAGCCACAACTTGCGATGAACTCCTTAAGCGTGTCTTCCGATGTAAGATTTTCATCAAATCCGATAACAACTCTGGCATCGGCATAGCTCGCGGAGGTCCGGACCACGCCTTTCTGCCGGCGCAGCATTACTTCCAATCCCGTCGCACAGGTCTCGCAGGAGAATCCTTTCACCCCATAAGCCACCGTCCGGCCCTCTCTCGCGGAAGGGTCAACCATAGGGAAGCCTGCTCTGGCACCGCTAATTCCGACGGTGGTTCCTGCTATTGCGGTCATTACGCGACCTAAGAATTTTCTTCTATCCATTTGAGCTTCTCCTACTTTATTCCACTACTTCCCGGTTCGTAATTCCATGCTGTTTGGATGGTAGCGTTGTCGGAAAAACGAAGGTCGACATATTCCTCGAATTCAATTTTAGAGTCGAGCACGCCCGTTTCCATCATGAGGTCGCGCACCAGGTCAAAATCCGCTTTCCTGGGAGCAAGCGGGTTGTACACGACCCGATTGAGAGGATTAGTGAGGGCCCAGCGCAGCAGTGCTGGATTCTGATGGTAGTAAAAACGTCCCACAAAATCGGCGGCAAGCTCACGATAGGGCCTGCCTTTTTCAAGCCATAGTCCCGATCGCGCGATGCCATCTACGAGTGTTTGCACCGCATCGGGTCTCTGGTCAATCATGTCTTGCCGCACCACCAGCACACACGACATGTAGTCTGGCCAGTATTCGCGAGCGTGAAACAATACACGGCCATAGCCGCCCATTTCAGCTTGCGAGGGAAACGGTTCCCCCATCGAAAACCCATCGATCGCCTTGGCCGCCAGTGCACCTGCTACGTCTGGAGGCGCCATTTCTACCATCTTGATATCTTTTGCTTTCATGCCAAAAGCCTTCATGGCGCGAAAGAGAATGAGCCGTTCGTCGGAAAAGCGGCTTGGTATGGCGATGACTCGACCGCGCAGGTCGGTAAAGGTCTTAATTGGTCCATCTTTCTGGACCACCACAGCGCTGCCATAACGATGACCAAGGTATACGACCTTGATGGGAACCCCCTGCGCCTTTAGCGCAATGGCCAAAGGCGCGACAATGAATGCCGCTTGTATTCTGTTGGAAATCAGCGCCTCTTTGATCTCCGGAAAACCTTGAAACATTTTAGGAAGAAAAATCTCTCCGGACTTTGAGAACTTAGAAATATAGTCGGTGACCGGACACGCCAGGTGGCAGGTAACGGGTATGAACGCTACGGTGAACTTCCGTTTTTCAGGCGGCAAATAGTCATTGACCATCGATGCCCAATTCACATTGAGATAGGCATGCATGCCAGAGATCAAAACCAGCCATCCAACAACGAACAACACAATTCGCGCTCTAAGACTCATTCTGAAACCCCCAGCGCACCGACTTGAGTTTTTCGATTCGACGGAAAACAACGTCGAGGCCCAGCCCGGTCAATCCGATCAATATCATGGCAGCAACCACAAGGTCATAGCGCTTCCCTGAATTGCGCGAATCGATTACCAGATATCCCAGGCCGGAATCGACCGCGATCATCTCTGCTGCCACTACCACCAGCCAGGCGATTCCGAACGCGATCCTGAGTCCAATCATGATTTGGGGCAACGCCGCGGGAAAAATCACTCTGGCAATAAGCTTTACCGGCGAGAGCCCGAAGTTACGTCCCGCGCGGCGATACATCGATGGAACATTTCGCACTCCATTCGTGGAAGCCACCACAATGGGAAAGAAGGAAGCAAGAAAAATCAGGAAAGTGGCTGCCCGGTCCCCCACTCCAAACCACACGATAGACAGCGGAATCCAGGCAATCGGACTGATGGGCCGGACCATCTGGATCACTGGGTCCACTACGGACGCCGCACCGGGATACCACCCAAGAAGCAGACCTAACGGAATTGCCAAGACCGCGGCCATGAGATAACCCGAGGCAACACGACGCAATGAGTCCAGCACATATTGCCAGAGCAGGCCCTTGTGCATCAGTTCTGTCATACCGCGTTCTACATTGAATGGCGAGGGAAATATTTTTGTGTGGCTCCACTTCACGAGGAAATGCCACAGCATAAGAAATGTGCAGGCCGCCAGAAGTGGCCAAAAGTACTTCTCCCACTTTGCGGGTTGTACCAGCGAGTTCATACTTTGTGCGCCAGACCTATCTGTTCAAAAATTCCGTCACGGAGTTCCAGGTATCGGCGCGAACTGATGTCGCGAGGATGGCTAATGTCGATGTTGACGATACGCTGGATCCGAGCCGGCCGGGCGCTCATCACGACGACCCGATCGGCAAGCTGAATCGACTCTTCGATGTCGTGGGTTACGAAGACGATTGTCTTACGTTCAGCCCGCCAGATACGTAACAACTCGCCGCGCATGGTTAGACGAGTGATGGAATCCAGGGCCCCAAAGGGCTCATCCATAAACAATACGTCGGGATTAACGGCCAAGGCCCGAGCCACTTCCAAACGCTGCTTCATACCGCCGGAGAGTTCCTGAGGATAGGCTTTCTCGAATCCCTGGAGACCTACGAGTTTGACATAATGCGCGATCCGCTCCCTACGTTCTGCCTTGGAAAGTTTGAAAAGACCGAAGCCGATGTTTCCCTCTACTGTCAGCCAGGGAAACACACCCCGTTCCTGGAAGACAAAAATACGGCGTGGATCAGGACCGCGCACTGCATCCCCATCAATGCGCACTTGCCCACAGGTGGGTGAAATGAATCCGGCAATGATGTTCAACAGAGTAGATTTGCCACAGCCCGATGGGCCCAGAACGCAGACAAACTCTCCTTCGCCTACCTTGAGGTCGATCGCTTCCAGAACGGCTACCCGATTGCCATCACTATTGAAGACCATGCTAATACCTTCGGCATGCAATTTGGTCTTCAATACCTTTTTACGAGAAACTGTCTCTGGTACTACGGATTTTAGAACTGTGGAGTCCGCAATAATTGATCCCATGTGAGTCCTTGTTAGTCTTCGGAATAACCCCACCGCAGAGACTTTACCTTTTCCAACGAACGCGTCCCCAGATCCAGCAACCAACCAATAACCCCGATCAGCACCATGCCAGCCACCACAAGGTCATAACGGTTTCCCGCATTTCGCGAATCTACAATCAGAAAACCCAGACCCGAATTTACCGCGATCATTTCTGCTGCCACTACCACCAGCCACGCGACGCCCAGCGTTATGCGAAGCCCTACGATCAATTGCGGCGCGACAGCCGGATACAAAACCCTGGACACCAACTGACTCTGACTAAGTCCAAAATTGCGCGCGGCATTGATATGGACGGGCGAAACACTGGCAACGGCGTTCATGGCAGTTACGGTCAAAGGAAGAAATGAGGCCAGGAATATGAGAAAAATCGCCGACACATCACCCACACCGAACCAGAGAATACTGATGGGTATCCATGCCAACGGAGAAATCGGGCGGAAAATCTGGATCAGCGGATTCAACGCCATTCCTGACCGCCTGTGCCAACCGAGTGCGAGGCCAAAAGGAATGGCCAGTATGGCCGCTCCCGCAAAACCCCAGGTAACCCGGAACAATGAAGCGACGACATACTTGACCAGCAAGCCGTGTTGCGCGAGCTCGACAACACCGCCGGCCACGGCCAGAGGCGTGGGCAACAGGTGTACCTTCTGGTAATGAATGGCAAAATGCCAAATCGTTAAAATCAGCACGATGAATGCGACGGGCCGAAGACGGGCAAAACAATCGATCATGGACGCATCTCGGTCAGAATCTGCGGAGCATCTGGCTTTTCCTCGTAAGTTCAGACACTTGGCGGTCCCACATTTGCAGCATGTTAGAAAAGTCTCTGACTTTTTGAGTATTTCTGGCGGGATTGAGGCCTTTCATTGTGATGAGGTGTTTGGAAGCCCATGACGAGAGCATTGTGCCTCTATCTGGGTAAGCCGCGGTCGGTGCTGTCGCACCGTCGCTACTGGCATGCGGACGAAATCCAGGGCCAGTCAGTAACTTATTGATTTCAGAGTTGTTAAATGGTGGCCAGGGACGGAATCGAACCGCCGACGCCAGCCTTTTCAGGGCTGCGTCCGTTTCTTCGAGGGGCTGCGCCCCCTCGCGAATGCTTCGCCCGATACGGGCGCTCAGCACCGCTCACCCCGACCGCAGATTCTCCACTTGGAAAAAATGATGGTGGCCAGGGACGGAATCGAACCGCCGACGCCAGCCTTTTCAGGGCTGCGCTCTACCGACTGAGCTACCTGGCCGTTTCGGGTGGGTTACATACGTGCATCTTCGGTGGGACCGGCTGAAGACTTTGTGCGTACGGAACGTTTTTGATTATAACAACCTCGCTGAATTCACTCAAACGTGGGCCGCAAGGTTAGTAAATGGCACGATTTTGCGCCGTCCGTTTTAGCACAAGAGAAAAGCGCGGTTCGCCCGGAGCGTCGTGCAGGATACGCTCGCTCAAGTATTCTCCCAGCGCTGGGCCGTGTTTGAATCCGTGCCCTGATCCGCCGCCCGCGATCCACACATTCTCCAATTGCGGATGCCGGTCAATCAGAAAGTCACCGTTCCATGTATTTTCATACTGGCATACGCGGGTCTCAAGCACGGGCGCGTGCTCCAGTTGCGGTATGTGCTGCCGCAAATAGTCACGTAGCCGAGCAATGGAAGATTCTCCTACTACCCGTGAGCCGGTGTCCGGATCGAAGCGCTCTCCAT
>Ga0209488_10000417_pt1 | contig 35417 bp, 28 predicted proteins | sample Rivendell_Oct201_8_FD_188349 | JGI IMG/M metagenome (GOLD analysis project Ga0209488, IMG submission 188349) | Vadose zone soil microbial communities from the Eel River Critical Zone Observatory, Northern California, USA -... | ecosystem: Environmental > Terrestrial > Soil > Vadose zone >...
CAGTTATGGGGAGCTCGCGCTCCCCATGTTCTTAAAACTTGGGGGTTGACTACCAAGGACCTCATAGAAGGCGCGGTCTATGACCGCGCACGATCTTGATTCAGCAATAATCTTTCATTGATGGATATTGCGCGGTCATTTCTTGATGGCTGCGCCCTGCCGGGCTTGCATTCGCTCCGCTCATCGACCGCGCCTACAGCTGTTCGGATGCCTTCGGCAACATTACTTGATACCTCGCTCGACGGCACGGGCTAGAATACTCGCGACATTCCATGACGACGCTGCTACTCGCGCTTTATCTGATCACACAAATTGCCCAGGGCGGAGTGATCACCGGCCGCATCCTGGCAGAGGATGGCAGTCCCGTCGGTAACAAGCGCATTGCCGCACAAGCGGTATTGGATCGTGGCGACGTGGATCTCGGCGCATCCATGCTCGCCGGGATTTCTCAAACCGACGACGACGGACGATTTCGACTGGCAAATATTCCGCCTGGCCGCTACTACATTGTGCTGGATCCTCTCGACCTGCCCAGCTACTACCCGGGCGTCACGAAGCAGGAGCGCGCCACGATCGTGTCCGTTGCCGAAGGAGCGCTCATTGCCAACGTCGATTTCAAAATGCCCGACTTCGACGGCGGCAGGGTTTTTGGCCGGCTGGCTCCGCCCACCATTCCACCGACCGGCCCTGTGCGGGTCGTGCTTTTCCCCAATGATCAGACCGGCGTCACTCCCGCTTTGCTGGCCGCTTTAACAAATGGTGCCAGCCTCACGGTGTCATTCAGTGCAGGAGGTTTTACGGTGAGTGTCGGTCCATCGGCTTCGCGCGTGTCCGCTCCAGTCCAGGCCGACGGGACGTTTGAATTGCCCAAGGTGCGTACCGGAACCTACACCATCTCGACGACTCCGAATGTTGGCATGATGTCGGCTCTCGTGAAAATTGACGACATGGATATCCACGACCTGCAAATTTCGCCCACCGTGATAATTCCGGAGATCACCACCGGAGCTGTTGTTCGCGGACGCGTCACGGAAAATCCCGACAGCATATTGAAGAGCCAGCTCTCCGTCGTCTTAACGGGAACCGCCGCCGCACGGTATTATTCGAAAGCCTCGCTGAACGCCGATGGCACTTTCGCAATTCCCAATGTCCCGGCGGGCACCTATATTGCTATGACCGTGCCCAGCCCCAGCGTTTCCAGACACACGGTCGTGGAGGTTGCCGACCGCAGCATCGACGGCGTCGAAGTGGTGCCTCCATACCTGGTCGACGTTCCGGGCCATATCGAGATTCAGGGCGGCGAACGGCTGAAATCCGTATCGCCCGCTATGACCATCGATGCGTATCACGTGGACATCAACGGATTCCGAACCGTCCTTGCGCCCGACGGGGCATTTGGCTTGAAGCTGCTTGCGGGTGATAACCGAATCACGCTCAGGAACGTACCTACCGATTACACGCTGGTCTCGGTGACTTACGGGAATGCGGACCTTCTCCGCCAACCGCTGGTTCCGGATCTGGGGAACAACGACGGCATTCGGATACTGCTGGCTCCGACGCCGCCGGATTCGCTGCACACGGTTCGTGGTCAGGTGATCGGATTGCCGGAGGTGGCTATTGGCCCCACCACACGAGTCCAACTCACGGGAGCCAATCCCGGACATCACGTGACAGAAACCCCCGTGAACAAGGACGGAACGTTTGAGGTTTTCCGAGTTCCAGCGGATACGTATTCGGCCCGTGTGACCGGCGCGCCCTTCGAGGCGGAACGCACGTTCGATGTCCACTCCGACGACGTCGACGGAGTCCAGATCAACGGCAATGTGAGGAGCGAGATTTCCGGACGTGTGACGATTGTCGATCGCAATGGAACTATTTTGCCTGGTTTTCCGTTTAGCTACATGACGGTGGAATTCACGCCGTCGGCGAGTCCAGGCCTCGCACTGGTACATACGGACGGCTCGTTTGCTGCCGGATTATACGGCGGGGAATATAGCCTGGGAGTCAGCATGCTCCCGGAGGGTTATTCGTTGAAGTCTGCCACGGCCGGTGGCGCCGATATTCTGAAAGGAAAACTGAAGATTGATGGAAGGCCGATACCGGAGATTCTCGTTACGCTGGAAACCACGGCAAAACCCACTCCATGATCGGATCCTCGTTCGCCCTCGACGCGATCGTCATTGCGGCATACTTTGCGATGATTCTTTCCATCGGCCTGTGGATGAGCCGCGGAAGCAAGACGCTCGTCGGTTTTGCGCTTGGCAACCGTCAGACTCCGTGGTGGGCGGTACTGGCCAGTATTCTAGCGGCAGAGATCAGCGCGGCGACCTTTCTCGGCGCCCCGGAGAGCGGATACTCGCTCGGAAACTGGACCTACGCTCAATTCGCCATCGGAACCGTCCTCGCACGAATTATTGTAAGTTTTCTGTTCATCCCTCTGTATTACCGGCAGGGAGTGATATCGCTTTATGAGTTTCTGGAGACCCGCTTTGGCCCGGCGACGCGCCGGTGGGCATCGGCAACATTTCTGGTCACCCGCGTCTTGGCCATGGGAACGCGCTTATACGTGAGTGCCATCATCATCGTGCTGGCCTGGCAGATCTGGCGGGGGGCCGGCATCGCAGCTTCGGAGAAATTCTGGATTTTTGCGGGAGCGGTTGTATTGGTGACGCTGCTGACCGCGATCTACACCACGGCCGGCGGCATCCGCGCCGTCATCTGGACGGATTTTATTCAGGTGGGCGTGCTTGCCGGAGGGCTGTGCTTCTCGATCGGATTCCTGTTGATGAAACTTCCCGATGGCTGGGCGACGGCGACGGCTCACATGAATGCGCCGCTGTTTTTCAATTTTGCGAAGCCGAAGGATCCGGGCACGTGGGCGTGGTTGAAGAACATTCTCACGTCCGATTACACGATCTGGGCGGCGCTCATCGGCGCGACGTTCGTGACAATGGCGTCTCATGGAATCGATCAGGACACCGTCCAACGGATGCTGACCGCGAAGAACCGCCGGGAGAGCGCCCGGGCGACGATACTTTCCGGGATTGTCGATCTGCCGATTGTCTGTTCGTTCATACTCGTTGGGATCCTGGTGTCCGCATTCTACAAAACGGCTGCAGCCCTCCCGGCCGATATCGCGCCCCGCGAAGCTTTCCCGTTTTTTATCCTGACGCAGATGCCGGCGGGCATGCGGGGACTGGTCATTGCGGGAATCCTGGCCACGGCGATGGGTTCACTGAGTACGGCCCTCAATGCGATGGCCACGAGTTTCACGCGGGACTTCATCCTGCCCCGGCGAGAAGTCCATGGGCCGCTCAGCGAACGGGAACGCGTCCGGGCGCTGCGCTGGAGCACGGTGGGTTTCGCGGTGCTGATCATCATGGTGGGACTGGCGACGGCGTTCTATATGGCCAACGATCCGGGAGCCGCGATCATTCCGCTGGTGCTGGGAATACTCGGGTACACCTTCGGATCGCTGCTGGCGGTGTTTTTTGTCGCAGTGTTTACGACAAAGCGGGGAAACGATGCGGGCAACGTCCTGGCCATGATTTGCGGTTTCGTGTTTGTGGTTTTCTTCAGCAGCGGCGATATTCAGAAGTTTGTGGGAGCTCCGGTGCTGATTCTGGCGTTTCCCTGGCGGATAACTTTGGGAACCATCGTGACGTTTCTGGTGTCCATATGTTTCACGACACCCTCGCGCACGGCTGCCAGCGAGATTCGGTTATGATTTTCGGTTTGAGGTTTAAATGACGACTAAGAAGAAACTGTTTTTCTCCGGCCTGCTGCTCGTGCTGATAGCCGGCGGTGCCGGCTACTATTTCAAATTCGTAAAGGACTCCGGAATTATTTCGGTACAGTCCGGCAAGGTGATCCGCCAGGATCTGACACAGGTCGTATCGGCGAATGGAGAGATCAAGCCCAAGAAGTCCGTCAACATCAGTTCGAACATGATGGGCCGCATCGTCTCGATGCCTGTGAAGGAAGGCGACCGCGTGAAGGAAGGCGACCTGCTGATCCGCCTGGAATCGATTCAGACGGAAGCGGACGTGAAGTCCGCCGAAGCCATGCTCGACGCCGCCCAGACCGAAACGGAAGGGATGGCCGCCCAGCTCCGCGCTGCCGAGGCCGGAGTGATATCGGCCAAAGCGGACATCCGGAGGTCGGAGGCGGATGTCGCTCGCGCCAAGCAGGCCTTTGATCGCAACGACCAGCTTCGCAAGGAAGGGCTGATCCCCACCGAACAGTTTGAGAAGGTCAAGTCGGACTACGACCTCTCCCAGATTGCCCTGAACGCGGCAAACGCACGACTCGCCCAGTCGGAAGCGCAGGTGGCCCAGGTGCAGAATCAGCGCGAGCAGACGACAATTCGAATCGCCCAGCAGCGCGCGGCGCTGGTTCGTGCAAAGGATTCGCTGTCCAAAACCACCATCACGTCGCCGCTGGCTGGCATCATCACGTACCTGCCGGTGAACGAGGGCGAAATCGCCATCGTCGGAGTGCAAAACCAGCCGGGCACGAATCTGATGACGATTGCGGATCTGTCGGTGATTACCGCGGAAGTGAAAGTGGATGAGACCGACATCGTCAACGTGCGTATCGGCCAGGAAGCAAAGATCAAGGTCGATGCGCTGGGCGATAAAATCCTCATGGGCCATGTTTCCGAAGTCGGCAACAGCGCGCTGAACAAGTCCGGCCAACAGTCAGGGAATGGCGCCAATACCCAGGAGGCCAAGGATTTCAAGGTGGTCATTATTCTCGATGAGCCGGCGAAGGAACTGCGCCCCGGACTCTCGTGCACGGCGCAGATCATCACTGCCAACAGCAAGCAGGTTCTATCCGTACCGATTCAGGCGCTCACGATTCGCGAATTCGACAATCCGGACAAAACGAGCAAGAAGAAGCTCGAGAAAGAAGGCGTGTTCACGGTCAAGAACGGCATCGCATTGTTTCATCCTGTGAAGACGGGAATCACGGGTACCACCGATATTGAAATCCTGGACGGCATCGGGCTGGACGAGGAAATCGTCACCGGACCGTACCAGGTTCTTCGCACCATTCAGGACAACGCAAAGGTCAAGGTGGAACAGGAACAGGAGAAAAAGCCGTAATGGCCAACGAGGTTCTGATCCGAACCGAGAATCTCTGGAAAACCTACCAGATGGGCAGTTCGCAGGTACATGCGCTGCAATCGGTCACTTTCGAAATTCACCGGAACGAATACGTCGCGATCATGGGCCCGTCCGGCTCGGGGAAATCAACGCTGATGAATCTGATCGGCTGCCTCGACACGCCCACGCAGGGACAGTACTGGCTGAACGACAAACTCGTCAGCACCATGAAGGACGACGAACTGGCTCACATCCGGAACAAGGAGATTGGCTTCGTCTTTCAGACGTTCAACCTCCTGGCGCGATCGACCGCTTTGCACAATGTCGAACTGCCTCTCATCTACAGCGGAGCGCCGACGAAGGAACGCTCGGAACGCGCGAAAAAAGCTCTGACTATGGTTGAGCTTGCCGACCGTATGGACCACAAGCCAAATGAATTATCCGGCGGACAGCGCCAACGCGTTGCGATTGCGCGGGCGCTGGTAAACAACCCGTCGATCATCCTGGCCGACGAACCTACCGGGAATCTGGATTCCGTCACGGGTGAAGAGATTCTCAAGCTCTTCGACAAGCTTCATGTGGAAGGGAACACCATCATTCTGGTGACGCACGAACGGGATATTGCAGCATATGCGCACCGCATCATCAGCATTCGCGACGGCAAGATCGCGTCGGACGAACGCAGCAGGCCCCGGATTCCGGAAAGAGCCGTGATGCCGTGAGTCCTTCTCCCCTAGGGAGAAGGTGCCGCGAAGCGGCGGATGAGGGAATCCGGATTTGAGCCATATTGATTCCCTCACCCGCCGCCCATCAAAAGATGGGCGGCACCCTCTCCCTGGGGGAGAGGGATTTTCATCCCCCCACATGAATCCCCAGCACCGGCCACCAGAAGCGTGCGGTCAGAAGCAGCGTCAGCCACGACACCAGCGCCATCAATGATGCGGGCAGGATCACTTCCTTCATGCGGAGGTAGCCGGATGAGTACGCCAGCGCCACCGGGGGAGTGCTCATCGGCAGTGCATACGCCAGACCGGAGGCTGAAGCCACGGCGTAGACGACAACCTTGGGATCCAGCCCGAACTGCTTCGCCACCGACATGCCGATCGGCACGACAATCGCGACAACAGCGGAAGGACTCATCGCTTCCGCCAGCAGGATTGAAAGCAGCGAGAGTGCCAGCATCAGCATCCATGTGGAATTCAGGTGCGGCAGGACGAATTGCTTGGTAAACCACAGGCCCGCGCCGGTGGAATTGAGAATGGAACTGATGGCGATGGCGCCTCCGTACATTAGGATGACTCCCCATTCCATCTTCTCCTGCAGATCCTTCCACTCGACGACTCGAAACATGAAGAGCAATACGACCGCCAATATCGAAATCGATGCCATTCCGAACTGCATTCCGAAAAACACCCAGCTGAATATCGCGGCGATCATGAGGAGGCCGAGGAACTGTTCTTCCATGACAGGGCGGCCCAGGTCGCGGATCTGGCTCTGTATCGCCGAGTCGGCTTCTTCCACCGTTTCGATATCGATGGAAAAGAATCGTGTGAGCAGGAAATAGCAAAACACAAACAGCACCAAAACGAGGGGCAACATCGCCACGGTCCACTGCGCAAACGTGATCGTTCCCCCTTTTGCTTCCTGGAGGAGCCCTACGGCCAGTGCGACGCGCGCGCCGCCCAGCATTGTCGCGATGCCGCCGATGACGCAGCCCCATGCCATCGCCAGAAAGAGAATGCGTCCGTACGAGCTGCCCTGCGGACTCAGGTTCAGCCGCTTGCTGATGATCACAATCAGGGGAAACATCATCGCGGCCACGGCATGTTCGCTCATGACGAACGACAGCAGCGCCGACGCCAGCATGATATGCAGCACCAGGCGTTTCGGCGACTTCGATCCGCTTTTCAAAAGATGCAGAGCCAGCCGCGTGGAGAGTCCCGACTTCAGCAGCGCCGTTGCGAGAATAAACACGCCCATGATGAAGAACACGGGCTCCGAGCCAAAAAATGCAAACGCCTCCTTCGCGGGCATGACGCCGAGCAGCGGCGGCGCGACCATGGCGAACAGTCCTGTGACGGCGAGCGGAAGCAGTCTTGTCACCCAGAGAATCAGACAGGTGAGAAACACCAGCAGCGCCCGGTAGCCTTCCAGCGAAAGTCCCTCGGGCGGCTTCTGGCCGTAGCCGTAATGGATGGCATATCCGAGCAGCAGGAATACCGGGAATCGCCACCATCGCGAGAGGATGACGATCAGTAGGGGCCTGGTATCGATCTTCACCTGCATCAGGCCGGGACCTCTCGGACGCGGAGATGCCGACGCAGCCGAGCCATTCCAAACCTCAGCGCCCTGCCGAATCGCGTTTCGTAAAAATTCTTCAGCTTCAGGTGATAGCGCGGCGACTCATTCGAAAGGAAGCGGCCTTCGAGACAGGTGAGCACCACGTCGTACTGTTGCACCCAGTGCGGATTGATGCGCGTGCGCACGAGACGTTCGTAGAGGTGCGCGTAGATTTCCTGCGCCGCCTCGGGCGTGGCCGTCCATCGGCTCCGCAGATCCGAACCATCGTAGGGAGGGAAGTACGCCAGCACAGGCACCACACCGCGATCGATAAGCAGATCGATGCTGGCGCGCGTTTCGGCGAGCGGTTCGAACCCGATCACCAGATGCGACAGCACCGCACCGGTGGGAAATATGCGCGCGGCATATTCGAGCGCTTCCAGCTGCCGTGCCTTGTGTTTCTGAAAAATGGCTCGCGGTTCGCCGCCGGATTCGTCGTTGGGATTGAAGAAATCGGAATCGTAGTAGAGGGCATCGACGCCCATGGCATAGGTCCGGTCGATCCAGTCGTTCGTTTCCGGTGGCACCAGGTCGAGAGCGATGAGAACGTTCAGGTGTTTGCGGATTTCGCTGACCCACTTTTCCAGGCGCTCAATGCCGCCGTCCGCGGTCTCGACGTGTCCGGACGACAGGCACACCACGTCGCAGCGCTTTTCCTGCTCCACGATTTGAATCGCTTCCACCAGATCGCGCGGCGTGAACGGCGGATGCAGAGAAATATCCTGCGACGATCCGCAGTAGCGGCACGAGAGCCCGCTCTGTCCGAAGCGGCAGGCGTGAGACGGATGCACGGCAATGAAATCGCCGTGAACGGTCAGAATTTCGGAAACGCTCACTCTGGAACTGGTTTTCTGCTGATAGCTGTGCAGTGGAGGAGTCCATTGCACGGGTATCGACTCCTTGCCGGCGACATCCAGAAAAAAAGCCGTTCCTTCCCGCCGAAGCAGAAACGGAGAGTCCGTGCCGTTTTCATTGAGGTGCACGCTGACAGCCAGGCCTTCGGGCAGGACAAGGTGCACCAGGCCAAAGGGGTTCGTCAGTGGAGATGGAAGGTCCCGGTCTGCGCGAATGCCGTAATACAGAAGCTGCAGTTTTAGAAGAGCGATGTTCGTCAATGGTTCAACTCTGTGCTGTACGGACCGGACCGACGCGTCCCATCACCGCCAGCCCCACGAGCAGAGCAATCGGCATCAGGACACTGATGCCGATAAAGACATTCGCATAACTGTGGGTGATATCCAGATAATGTCCCACTCCCCATGTACTGATTGCGGTTCCAAGCGTGGAACCTGTACCTGCGATTCCGTAAACCGAACCGACTTCCTGGGGCGGAAAATAATCTCCCGCCAATGTATGCACGGTTACCGACCAGAACATCCAGAAGAATATCGCAATCGAAATCAAAGTCATCGTCCAGAACAAGGTATGCGCATAAACAGCCAATATTCCGATGGGACTGACGCACGCCGCAAGAATCATCAGCGCCTTTCGCGTTCGATTGACGGACCAGCCCGCGCGCTGCAGCCGCAGTGAGACGAATCCGCTGGCGAAGTTCGCAATGTCGGCGGCGACATAGGGAATTCCCGCCACCAGCGCGATGCCCGCGAGATTCAGCCCACGTTCCTGGTCGAGGAACGATGGAATCCAGAAGAGATAAAAATACCAGAGCGGATCGGCAAGGAACCGGCAGAGGAATACGGCCCAGGTTTCCCGATAGGACAGCAAATGTATCCACGATCGCCGGGGAAGCTTCACGGTCTGGTCGGTGTGCGCGAGTTCCGGATGACGCCGCATAAAGATCTGGAACACGATGACCCAGAGAATGCCGATCAATCCCGTGACGAGAAATGCCGACCGCCAGCCGTAGTAATAGGTCAGTCCTCCCACAATGGACGGCGCAATCAGGGCACCGAGGCTGGATCCGCTGTTGCAGGCGCCGATGAATAGTGCGCGCGCCTCCTCGGGGACCCACGTGGCGGCGGCTTTGGCGAATGAGGGCCACGCGCCGGCTTCGCCAACGGCAAGAATGGAGCGGAATGCCGCCATGCTTTTCAGGCCCCTGGACAGCGACGTCAACGCTCCGGCAATGGACCACCAGAGAATGGCCAGCGTCAGTCCGCGGCGGATTCCAAGTTTGTCGAGAACCCAGCCGGCGAAGGAATACGCAACGGCATAAGTGAAAAGAAAGGCGTTGAGGATGAGCGCGTATTGCGCGTTGTTCCAGCCGAATTCGCCCTTGAGAGTCGGAGCGAGCACGGATACGACCTGACGGTCGATGTAATTGATCGTCGTTTCGCCGAGGAGAATGGCTCCAAGAATGATTAGCGTGCTGCGCGCAATAACGGGGCCGGGTTTGAGAGTTGCGGAAGACTGCATTCCATTAATACCGCCGCACAGCATAAACGATATTGAGTATGTCAGTATCCGAATAGCTGTAGGCGCGGTCGATGACCACTGCTGTCCAAATTAGAGAGGAATTTCGCGCGAATCCTTCTCCCTGAGGGAGAAGGTGGCCCGAAGGGCCGGATGAGGGAATCAGGGTTGGGGTGTTTTCGAATATTGATTCCCTCACCCGCCGCTTCGCGGCACCCTCTCCCTGAGGGAGAGGGACGCGCGAAAAACAGGTCCCCGATTTTCAAAAGTGACTTAGACTCAAGCCGGTCCGCTCATCGACCGCGCCCAATCCGGCGTCGTCCGGAGCTGGTGCAGGATTTCTCCCGCCCTGGGAACCATGAGCACGCCGTCGTCTTCGCGGTTCGCGAAATCCTCCACACGGATCGATCGCGGATCCCGGTAACCCAGATTGATCTGCCGGCACACTTCCGGAGGTATCGCTGTCGCCAGCGTCACACGAGCTCGCGGGGTCTCCACGCCATTGGCATACGTTCCCAACCCGTGCACATGCGACGAATGCGCGAGCACGCCCCACGGGTAGTGTTTGAACCGATCCCATTGCCGGAGAAAGTAATCGCGGCAGTGATATCCAACCGCCATGATCGTATCGCGATGCGTGACGCACACCTCACGCACGTGCGGCGCGTAAATGATCAACTCGCCTCCGTCGGCCAGCACCGGTTCCAGTTTGTACATCGCCTTTCCCGCTGTCCAGATCTCGTCGTACATTTCCGGAACGCACGACAGAATCGTGTGAAATGCATGCTCCTTATAAATGATGTGCTCGCGCCGGGACACTTCACTGGCCTCGTCCCACGCCTTCTCCGGCGAGCCGATGAATAATCCTGCCAGGGATTTATCCGGTCGCACCACCATGGCCAGGCACAGCTTCGGAATCTTCAACATCGCGCCGGCACGGTCGACGACCTTGCGCACGGGAGTCCACTTGCTTCCGATAATCTTCGGTGTCGTGATGACAGCCCCGAGCCAGTGGAAGAAGTTCAGCAGTTCGGGTCCCGATATTCCGGGGAACAGATATTTGTTGCCGCCGGAAAACCCAACCACTTCGTGGGGAAAGACCGGACCGACAATGACGATCTGGTCGTAATCAAACACGCGTTTGTTGATCTCCACCGGAACGTCCATGGCGAAGAGGCCTTCGGAGAGTTCGCGGATGTCTTCCGCGGGGATTACGCCGATTCGTTGAAGTGCCGCAGGATTGTCCCATTCGTGGTTGAAAAAGCGCACGTCTTGAAAAGTGCTGCTGCGCTCGGACTCCGAAATTTCCAGTCGTTTGAGGATGGCCGCGTCATCCAGGGGTTGGTGGGTTCCCAGTGCAATCATCACGTCGAGCGATTTCGTCACTCTGCCGATGTGATTGTGGATGGTTCGGAACAGCAGGCCGATCGGTGCCGTGCGTGTGTTATCCGGAACGATGAGCAGGATGCGCCTGCCGCGGTATTCCTCTTCCGGGCAGGCCTTCGCGATCAATTCCGCGATATTATTTGGACTCAGTGACATTGGTCATGGTGATCAGGCCGCCGTCATATCCGGTGACGTGGATATCGCGAATCTTCGCATTGGCCACATTCGCCAGTGCGATGCCTTTTTTTACGGTGCCCGTCACATTGGTCAACGTGAATCCCTGGATCGGTTTTTCCGGCGACACGGCCACGGCATCCACTAGAGTTCCTCCATTCACCTTGATGTTGGTGAAGCTGAAGTTCTTCGTCGCGGGGATTCCGGCTTCCCCGGTTACCGGTTCGGCATCCTGCAGTCCGCTGGTCAGCAGGCTGATCCGCAGGAAGCCCTCCGCTTCGCTGCCGACTTCCATGTCGTTGACGGAAATGTCTTCGATGAAGGCGCCGCGTCCCACGCGGCTCTTGATGTAGAACGCATAGGTTTTCGCATGCGTGACCTTGACGTGTTCGATGCGGATATTGCGGATCCCTCCCGACGTCTCGCTGCCGATCCCGATTGCCGCAAAAATACTGTCGCCGAGCGTGCAGTGGGAAATCAGGACGTCCTCGGTGAGGCGTCCCGCGCGCAACCCTTCCATTCCGCGTCCGGATTTGATGGCAATGGCGTCGTCTCCGCTGTCGATGTCGCAGTATTCAATTTTGACGTGTCGGCAGGAATCGATGTCGATGCCATCGCCGTTGCCGCCGGTGGTGCGGATGGTGAGATTTCGAATTTCGATATCGTCGGAATACGTCGGATGGATCGCCCACATCAGGCGTTGTTCGGCGGAGAAGCCGTCGAGCGTGATGTCGCTGGAGTTGATCGGTTCGATCAACGCCGGTTCGCGTGGAGTCTGACGGCCGCGGAGAGTGGGAGTGCCGGAAATCTTGCCGGGACCGATGACTCCGATATGCTTCGCGCCCTGCGCAAAAATGAGACCGCGATGGCCATCGACCCAGCGGCCTTCCCAGCGGACCTTGGTGATGGGGTAGTCGTTCATGTCGGAACTGCCGATGAGATGCGCGTCTTTCGAGAGCTGAAGCGTCGTGTTGGATTTTAGTTCGATGCTGCCGATGAGGTACTCGCCCGGGGGAACCTCAACGTCTCCACCACCGGCGGTGCTCGCGGCGTCAAGTGCGCGCTGGAATGCCGCAGTGTCTTTGGTTTTGGCGTCGCCGATGGCGCCGTACATGCGCACGTCGAAGGAGCGGACGGGCGACGCGCTGCCGACGTGGGTGAGCAACAGAACCGTGAATGCGAATAGCGGGATCTTCATGTGCGGAATTCTATATCGAAATGGATTGAGGGCGAATCCTTCTCCCTCAGGGAGAAGGTGGCCCGAAGGGCCGGATGAGGGAATCAGTTTTAGCGAATACTGATCCCCTCACCCGCCGCTTCGCGGCACCCTCTCCCTGTGGGAGAGGGATCATCTGACGTTCTTTGCGGCCTCACTGAAGAGAGCCGCTGCGCGCGAGAGTTGCTCCGTCGTATGGGCGGCCGATACCTGTGTCCGGATTCGCGCCTTGCCCACCGGAACCACGGGGTACGAAAACCCGACGACGTAGATCCCGCGCTCGAGCAAATACTCCGCCATGCGCGCGGCGCGCGCCGCATCACCGACCATCACCGGCACGATCGGATGCTCCCCGGGAATCACGTCCATCCCCAGCTCCTCCATTTTCTTTCGGAAGAATGTCGTATTCCCATGCAGCCGCTGCGGCAATTCCGTCGACGATTTCAGAATCCTCAGCGCCTCAATCGAGGCAGCGACCACCGCCGGCGGCAGGGAATTGGAAAACAAATAAGGTCGCGACCGCTGTCGAAGCAAATCCGTCACCGGCTTTGGTCCGGCGATATAACCTCCGCTGGCCCCGCCCAGCGCCTTTCCCATCGTACCGGTGAGAATGTCCACGCGTCCCATTACCCCGGCATGTTCGTGAGTGCCTCGGCCCGTCGGACCCATGAATCCGACCGCATGTGAATCGTCCACCATCACCATCGAATTGGTCTTTTCCGCCAGAGTGCAGATATCGCCGAGCGGCGCCAGAGTTCCATCCATCGAAAACACGCCGTCGGTGGCAATCAAGCGGAACCGGCAATCCTTTGCCGCATGGAGCTGAGCCTCGAGATCCGCCATGTCGCGATTCCTGTATCGGAAGCGCTGCGCCTTCGACAGTCGAATTCCATCGATGATCGACGCGTGATTCAGTTCGTCCGAGATCACCGCATCGGTTTCTCCGAGTAAGGTTTCGAATAAGCCGCCATTCGCGTCGAAGCAGGACGAGTAGAGAATCGTGTCTTCGGTTCCGAGAAAACTGCTGAGTTCGCGTTCGAGCTCCTTATGCTGCTCCTGAGTCCCGCAGATGAATCGCACCGATGACATTCCGTATCCCCAGCGGTCCAGCGCCGCACGTGCGGCCGCAATCACGCGCGAATCATCAGAGAGTCCCAGGTAATTGTTGGCGCAGAGAACAAGCACTTCAGCGCCTCCAGCCAGTTTTGCCTCAGGCTTCTGGGGAGACGACATCACGCGCTCCGGTTTCCAGAGCCCGGACTTACGGATTTCTCCCAGTTGCGATTCGATGAATTTCGAGTATCCGCCGAGCACTATCGCAGTTCCTCCCAGTTGAGAATGACCTTGCCGCTGTTGCCGGATCGCATCACCTGGAACCCTTGTTCGAAATCGCGGTATCCGAAGCGATGCGTGATCACGGGCAGGATATCGAGACCGGATTGCAGAAGTACCGTCATCTTGTACCAGGACTCATACATCTGGCGGCCGTAGATGCCTCGGATCGTCAGCATGTTGAAAATAACTTCCCGCCAGTTGATGGCCATTTCACCGCCGGGGATCCCGAGCATCGCGACGCGTCCGCCGTGTGCCATGTTGTGCAGCATGTCGCGGAATGCGGCTTCATTGCCCGACATCTCGAGACCCACATCGAAACCTTCCTTCATTCCCAGCTTCGTCTGAGCTTCGGCAATCGTGGACTTCGACACGTTCCATGCGAGGTCGACGCCGACTTTTCGCGCCAGCTCCAGGCGGTACTCGTTGATGTCGGTGATCACCACGTATCGTGCGCCCGCGTGGCGCACCACTGCCGCTGCCATGATCCCGATCGGGCCGGCGCCGGTGATCAGCACATCTTCGCCAAGCACCTCGAATGTCAGCGCCGTGTGCACGGCATTCCCGAACGGATCGAAGATCGCTGCCGCGTCACGATTCACATTGGGGTCGTGCCGCCACACGTTGGTCATCGGCAGCGAGATCAATTCCGCAAAGCATCCGGGACGGTTCACACCCACTCCGGATGTGTTTGCGCACAGGTGACGCCGGCCCGCCAGACAATTCCGGCAGCGGCCGCAGACCACGTGGCCTTCGCCCGAGACGAGTTCGCCGGCTTCAAAATCGTTGACGTTGGATCCGACGCCGACGATCTCGCCGACGAATTCGTGTCCGATGGCCATGGGGACGGGAATCGTCTGCTGCGCCCATTCGTTCCAGTCATAGATATGAATGTCCGAGCCGCAGATGCCGGTGCGGAGGACCCGAATGAGAACGTCGTTGATTCCGATGGTGGGTTCGGGAATGTCTTCGAGCCACAATCCCGGTTGCGCTTTCGACTTTACCAGTGCTTTCACGTTCGAAATGGTAAACCATCCGAACGGATACAGCTATTGGGATGCGCGGATTCCGATATTTTGGATCGTCTTGTTCCTAGAGCGTCTTGAGATACTCGATCAGCCCGGCCTTGTCGGCGTCCGGCAGCATGGTTCCATAAATGTGCCCGTCATTCCCATTCCCGGGCAGCGCCGTGTCGTACTTGAAAAACTGCCGTCCGCCGCGCGATTCTGCATCCGTCACAAACCCGACGCCCTGCGGATCGTACACATCGTTCCCGCGATAAAACATCTTCGGCCGACTCTCCACCGGTTCCAGGAGATCATGAAGATTCGGGACGGATCCATTGTGCAGATACGGCGCCCGTGCCCACAATCCCTCCAGCGCCAACGCGACGTAGCCTCCCGTGTTACCGCGAAAATGGTCGAACCCCCAGCTGAACATGTCGAACTGCCGATTGAATTCATCGGCGGCCTGCGACGTCCAGTGTCTTGCGCGATTCGGATCCGTGCCCACCTCAGACGCAGGAACGATCTTCCCGATTCTCGGTGACCCCGGCGCATGGCAATCGGCGCATTCTCTGTCGAACACGACCTTGCCCTTGGCTGCTAGTTCCGCGTTCACTGCGAACGGGTATTTCGGAGATGGTAAATCCAACAGCCACTGATTCACGCGCCGAACGGCCGGTATGTCGACCGATTCTGCCGTCGCTCCCGTTGCCAGAGCCGCGGAAATACTGACTTCGATCAGCCTGGGATTCAGTCCATCCGAGTGCCGCAGGTACCCTTCGTGCTCGCGCTCATTCCAGATCGCCATGATGTCCGTGTTACCCACCGAGCGATCGTCGGTAAGTTTCAATACGATCAGTTTGTAGGGATTCATATCGGTTCTGCCTGGACCCCAGTCTGGTCGAATATTCATCCATTCAAACTGCTTCCCCTGATCGAGAAGCGTCCTCCGCGTCTCCGGAATAATCACGTACCGGTACAGGGCTTTTTCAAAAAACGAGAATTCGTAAATGGATTGCAGTTCCTTCAGGATCTCATCGGCGTTGAATCGCCGGTCCCTGGCGCAGGCGATGAGGAATCGCTGATAGGCCTGAATATCGAACTGCTGCGAGGGGCCGCCCGGAATCAGCACGGGCTTGGCTTCGGCGGTCTTGCGGATGGCTGTTGTATGACAGGCGGCACAGTTCATGCCCACTCGCGGAACCCCAATAGTGGTTTTGGAGAACCCGACCGGCAATTCCTTTCCTTCTTCCCACACCATGCCGAACGACGCATATCCTCCGGGCCCGGGAAGTTTTTCGGGAAACATTCGCGGCATGGCCAGCCACAGCCAGTAAGGCATGCCCATGGGCCCTTCGACTCCGATCGATCCGTACTTGAATTGCTCTTCATCGGACGAATAGTGGACAGGGACTTCATGGAAAAGATTCCACCAGGTCCATCCCGAGAGAACAGCAACGGCGACGACAACAATAAGAATGAATCGCCGCCATTTGTGTTTCGTTGTTCCCATCGTGTTGTCCATCAGAATGTTTTCAGATATTCGATCAGGGCGTTCTTTTCATCCGAGCCGAGGCTGACGCCGTAGCTGTGACCTGCAGCGGAATTTCCAGGAAGCGAAGTGTCGTAGCGGAAGAAGCGTCGTCCTCGCGCCTCAGTTTCGGTGGAAACGAATCCGACGTTATCCCGATCGAACACGTCGTTACCGCGATAGAACATCTGGGGCCGATTCTCCGGTGCACTCAGCAGATCGCGCAGCGTCGGCACGGAACCGTTGTGAAGATACGGCGAGCGCAGCCACAAACCATCCAGAGGCATATTGGCGTACCCGTTCGTTTTGCGGAATTTGGTGAAGCGCCACGGATAGCCGGCAAACAACGTATTCTGATTCTCCACCAACTCATAGGTGTTGGAATCCAGCCGATGGCGATCGGTTCCCACTTCTTCCACAGGGGTCACCTTCCCGACGTATTCTCCGGTAAAGTTGCGGCCGCTCGCACCGTGACAGCTCGCACAATGCTCGTCGTAAAGCGGCTTTCCTCGAGCGGCGAGGTCGCGATCGATTGGATACGGATAGGTCGGTGGAGTGGCATTGAGAAGCCAGTCTTCGATTCTCTTCATGCCCTGCGCGTCGATGGTGACCGGAGTGACGCCGGCACCCAGGGCCGCCGACCAGTTTTGTTCCTTAACCGACGAGTTGTCACCGTCCCAATGCAGCTGCATGCCTTCGCGCGGCCTCTGCTGCCAGATCGACGGCATGTCGACCGTGCCGATGATTTCCCCGTCGGAGAGCTTGTCTATCGGAAAATTGAATTGCAGTGCTTTATAGGAATTGAAACTGTCCACTCGCCCCGGCCCCCAGTCCGGCTGGCGTTTTGTGAATTCCATTCTTGTCGCGCGAGAGAGTAATTCCTGTTTCGTCTGGGGAATTGCAAAATGGCGATAAATGAAGCGCTCGATGAATCCGAGATGTCCTCCGGATTTCTCGATGGCATCCATCATCTGGTTCGCGTTGAAGCGTTCGTCTTTTGCCGATTCGAAAAGAAATCGCGTATAGCCTTCCAGGTCGATGGTGTCGGCGGGCATTCCTGTGATGATGCGCGGCGCCGCATCCGGCGTGTCTCGCACGGATCCGGTATGGCAAACTCCGCAATTCAGCGCGACGCGATCGATCAGGACACGTCGAATCGAGAATCCCACCGGCTGATCGTGGCCGGCTTCCTGAATGAACCCAAGGGACGCGTATCCCTTGCCGGGAAGTTTATCGGCAAACAGCTCGGGCATCGCCTTCCAGATCCAGTACGGAATGCCGTTGGCCGCCTCGCTGCCGATGGACCCGTACTTGAAGTGATCCCCTATGGTGACGTAGTCGACGGCGTAGTTCGAAACGGCATTGACGATCACAAATACGGCAATCAATGCGAGTAGCGCAACGAACAACCGAATATCGCGGCCGGTTTTTCTGGGGATATCTGCAGCTTGAGGTTCCGCGTGCATTTGATTCGGAGAGTAAGCGGTCGCCGTTCCCAAGTCAATCGCCGGTGAAATTGTGAATGAATCAGGACCGCGGAAAAATTCCCCTCCTGACTTGGGAAAGCAATATTTCCGTGGCACGAACTATCATAGACCGGCGTCCGCGCGAGAGAGAAGTGGGTGCGCCGGCAACGGGACACACCGATGCTCAAACTACTCGAGGGTATTTCATAGAAAGCCATGTCGGGACGAGAGTGCTTCCACTGCCGTGAATGGATCGAAGAGGGTCAGGAGCATGATTGCCGGACCACGACGGAGGAGAGTCTCACCGCGGATCTTTCCGAAGAACTGATGGACGCCTGGGAACGAATACGCGAGACGGCCGTTGAGTTCGGCGATCAGCGCATTTACGCGTCGCACAAGTCGATCATGTTCTCGCGCAAGGCGTGCTACTTCTTCGTGCGGCCAAAGAAGAAGCTTCTGGAAATCTGGTTCTTTCTCGGAAGGACCGTCAAAGCCCCGCAAATTCGCAAGTCCCAACGCAGTTCAAAATTGAAAGTGGGTCACCTGGTAAACATTACCCATCGCGATGAGGTGGAGGCCCCGCTGACAGACTGGTTGAGGGAGGCATTCGACGTATCCGTTAAGTTGAGCCCAAAGCGTTAGGCGACGCAGGCGCGATCGCCCCTGCTGGACAGGCTGCGCTGTCCAAATTACGAAGCCCGCCGACGCTGAAATCCAAGCGTAGTGTGGGTTCCAGTTTGTTTCCAAAATCAGACGTGTGTTTTCGTTCGTCCCTCTCCCTCAGGGAGAGGGTGCCGCGAAGCGGCGGGTGAGGGAATCAATATCGCGCCGATCCGGATTCCCTCATCCGGCCCTTCGGGCCACCTTCTCCCTGAGGGAGAAGGATTCGCTGAAAACTCCCCACATACCAATCACAGTTTTCGAACGACGATGAGCGTGGTGTCGTCCTGGCCGTCCAGATCGAAGGCCCAGGACCGCACGGTCTCGCTGATGATTCGAAGTATTTCATCGAGCGGCTTGTCGCGGTTGCGCATCAGTAGCTCGATCAGGCGCTCTTCGCCGTATTGCTCACTTTCCTTATTCTCAGACTCTGTGATTCCGTCGGTAAAAGCGAGCAGGAGGTCCCCGCTCTGAAGTTCGAACGGTTCTTCCCCATAGGGATAATTCGGCAACAGGCCGACGACCGTGCTGTTGGAATCCAGGCGAATGACATTGGAGCCGCGAATGACAATCGGCGCCAGATGACCCGCATTGGTATATGTGAGCCGGCCGCTGGATTCCTCATAGACACTGCAAAAGAACGTGGCGTATTTTTCCGGAGGAGTGTTGTCGTAAAGCTGCTGATTCAACCTTGTGCACAGAGTCGCCGTCGAGACCCCGCCGGACTCCGCCATGGAAAGTTGGGCGTGCAGGGAGGACTGGACGCTTGCCATCAGCAGCGCCGCAGATATTCCCTTTCCCGATATGTCTCCAATAATGATCGCCGTCGAATCGGGTTGAATCGCAATGAAGTCGTAGTAATCGCCGCCGACGACGCGCGCGGGCAGGCAGAGGCCCGCCATTTCCATCGTCTTTAGCCGGGGAACGTTCTTCGGAAACAGCTGCGCCTGAACCTGCCGCGCAATCTCGAGTTCCGCTTCGAGCTTTTCCTTGTCCTTCACTTCCGCGATCAGTTTCTGAATGCGCGACGTCATGGAGTTGAATGAACTGGCCAGCTCGCTGAGCTGTTCGGTGGAACGGACGGGAATGCGGTGTGCGAAGTCACCGGCCTGAACCGCCTTCGTTCCAAGATCGAGGTCGTGCACGGCGAGGGTGATGGTTCGTGTCAGTTTTATGCTGAACAGGATTGCCACGACCTCCACAACAATGAACACCACCGCGATGACCAACAAAATAAGTCCGAGGATGACAGCGACCGGACCCAGAGTGCTGAACAGCCTGCGAAGGAGAGCAGACATGTAGGTTACCAGCCCAATGGCTTCCTCGTGGGATTTGCCGTCCGCCATCGATTGAACGTTCAGTGGGGATGCGCTCTCGATCACGATATCCCAAAAACCATGCGGAGACGGTGCCGGAGCGATGTTCTCGGAGTCCAGAACGATGTTTGCATTCGCCGGTGCGCTCCGGCGTCCGATGGTGACGCGCACCTGTGTGCCCTCGACGACATAGGCCGACGCCAGCCCGGGCAGTAACTCCGACAGGAGTTTGTTGTCGAGTTCCTGATAAACGAACGCTTCGGTGAGTTGTCTCCCGTTTCTGGCGGAGCCATGTGCTGCAAGGAAGCGGACCCCGTCCTTATTCAGGAGAACGCCTTTGAATCCCGGAGTACTCCAGGCTGGAAATTCCGGAGGGGAATGGACTCCGGTTCGAATGATCGCTTTTTCTCCCATGGGTATCGTTGCGCTCGATTCTCCGTGGATCGTCACGTCGTCGCTGATCCGCTGGGCGGTGGTCAGCAGCTGGTCGATGCGCCTGTCGAGTTCCACGTGCAGCAGATAATTGGCTGTCTGGGAGAGCACCAGGTTGAACGCAAAGGTGACAAAGATTGCGATCAAGGTGATCGGCAGCACGCCGATCAGGAAGTAGTTCAGAAGGATCCGCCGTCGAACCCGCCAGAGGAATTTTCGGATCAGCGGCCGAGCGAGGATGAGGGCCAGCACCAGTTCGAGCAGAAAGAGAGGTATTCCGACCCGGAACGGGACCGGAGCCCCCAACACCGCGGCAAGTATCCGCGCCAGCACCAGAACAACAAATAGAGGTAGTGCAATACGCTGGACTCGAGTGAATCGGGAGAGGATGGTCACGGATTTCCAGACCTTACCAAATAAATGGGATCAGGCCCTTGACCTCCTGCCGGTAACGTTCGTATTCGATTCCGAAGTGTTGAAGCAGAACGCGCTCTTCCAGCTGCGCCTTGTATCCCCACGCGGCCAGCACGAGAATAAACGCGACCAGTCCGCTGACTTCTCCGAATGTGATGCCGGTGCCTAAAGTCGCCAGCATGAATCCGGAATAGATGGGGTGGCGAACGAGGGCGTAAGGGCCGGTGCGTATCAGTTGATGATCGGCTTTCATCTCGATCATGGGGCTCCAGTTTCGTCCGATAAAGAAACGGGCCCACACCGCGAGTCCCAGACCGGCAATCGCGATCCCGACACCAACATAAGCGGCTGTGTCATTCACGGGGACAAATCGCTGCTTGAGCCAGGAGAATTTTGTTCCATGTGAGAACAGAAGCAGCCAGCCGATCCACACGATCCAGACCGCGACGCGCGATGCGCCCTTCTCGTGGGATTGAGTGGTGCGTTTCGATGTAACGGCCGTGATAAACCAAAGCAGAAAAACAGCCATCCAGATTCTAACGAGAAGCAGATTGATGTCGATCGGCATATGCATGTTGGCGGCAATATACCTGAAGATGGTCGCGCGAAGCGCGAGCGAATCCTTCTCCCTGAGGGAGAGGGACGCGCGAGTCAGCCTCGGCGAATCTCCGAACCCTGAAAGCGGATTTGAATCCGATACACTTTTTTCACACGGCACTGAATCACGCCCGTCGTGACATCAAAGCGTTCGGGCACATCGATTCGATGGATATCCACCGCCGCGTGATATCCGCGTTCGGAAAACACGTCGATCAACATCGCCAGCGCCAGAGGATCATCCAGCACAGCATTCTCCGTATTGATCAGCGATACTCCCGAAATGGCGTGACGCAGAACAATGGGAATAATCTTATTTTCGATGAACTGCACCACTTTCCCGAACAGCTCGGGATGTTCCAGTTCGTAACCGTCCAGGCGGTTGACCATCTCCTGCCGCGCATGCACGATAATCGCGCTCGCCACCGGGATTCCGCGGAGCCGATCCACGGTTCGCGGATCCAGTTCCAGCGTGCTCTGATAGCGCAGTTCCTTGAGAATGTTCTGTTCGACGCTTTCGATCGGTCCCTGCGCGTTGATGAAGTGATAGTGAAAGATCTCCTTCAGCGATTCCAGCGCTTCCCAGGTCTGTTCCTTGAACAACTGATAGCGCCGGCGCGCCAATGTCTCGTCGTGGTCGGTGGGCCGGTCTTCCCGCAGGCTTCCAATTCCCGTGCGCAGGACCTCTTCGTTGTGAGCCAGGGTTTCGCGTCCGCGCTTGAACTGCCGCGCGATGGACTCCTTCTCGTCGACAAACAGCACCATGATGTGGATGGTGGGGTGGCGGAAATGAATGCTCAAAGGCGTGCTGAAAAACTCGCGCCGCAACGCGTGCATTTTGTCGACCAGGAGTTTTAGACAGTCGACCTGCACATTGGTACGTGGAAACCCATCGATGATCACACCGGCGTGGTATTGCTTGCGCAGAAGTTCCCTCAACAACAGGTTCACAACCTCGCGGTCGCCGACCATGATGCCGGCGTCCTTAAGGGCCTTTGCCTCCGGAGAGTCCAGGAGGGTACTGATGACAATGGGCGGACAGATCAATCCTCGAGCCTTGGTGATGAACGCGGTATTTGTGCCTTTGCCCGCGCCGGGAGCTCCACCCAGAAGAATGATCTCCTTCGGGAACCTCAGATTCTCGCGACCGTAGTCGGCTTCAAGATCCTGCCATATGGATTCGAAAAGCAATGATGAGTCCTTATTGGGTAGATTTCTTACGCTGTCCATAGCTCCAGAGGTCCGCCTTCGCGTCCCGGCCCAAAAGGGTAACCTGTACAAGTTTGTTCGGCCAGCGAATTTCGAGCGAGCCCGCGGTGAAATTCCGATCCTTCTATATAAGGATGCGGTGCGGCGGCGGCTATCGGGCCCCGCATCAAAACCTTGAGATATCGGCAGTAACTGATCGAAAGCACATCGCCGTAACCCGATCGGTTCTAGAACCGGTATAAATACGATGCCTTGAAAAACAGGCCGCGTCTCGTTGTGGTGTAGCCATTGCCGAAGCCGGATGCCGGGTTCTTCTCATAGAGCGAACCGTAGCCGGCATTAAACACCGTGCCGGGCACGAATTCATACATGGCGTGGAGGTCTGTTAGCAATCTCCGCTGAGAGCTGTCGTACTGCTCCAGCAATCGGATGCGGAAATGTTTGTCGAACTGATACGTGCTCTGCGTATTGATGATGTGCACCGTATAGACCAGAGAGCCATCCGACGCACGCGTGAAGCGCACGCCGTTATAACTCAGGTCCTGTTGGATATGCGCATTGGGCTGGATGGTGATATTGGCGTTGCCGGACCGCGTCCTTCCCTGAAACGGACTTACCGGGTCGTAGAAAATCGAGCGGCCCTTGTTGAAGCTTCCGCTGACACGAAGCGTCTTCAGGATTTGAAAGGAGGCATACACATTGATGAGTGCTCCCGTTTTGAATCGACGCCCCATCCAGGGCTCGTGCCCCTCACCGTGATTGATGTTCAGATAACCCTGGCGTGTGAAGTTGATTTGAAGTTTGGTATTCACGAAGTCTTCATTCCCGTTCTGCACCTGGTCGCGTCCGTACTTGGCCCAGTACGCCGGATGAATACGTTTCACCCAGGAGCCTTCCTTCGGATAGAAACTGACCTCTCCGTACGACCATCCTGAGGTGAAACCCGTGCGATTGTAGAACGCCGTGTCCATCTGAAAATCACGTCCATAGTGCTCCACTTGATTCGCCCAGGCATACCGCTGCGTGTTGTAGCTGTACGACACCTGCGACCCGACGGCGTGCGTGGCTGCACTGGACCCAATGCCGGTTTGCGACTCCAGAACCGTTGCAGTGAACTGCTGCGGCGCGGAGAATTTCAACGACACGTCTCCGCCTGCCACGCGATTGTGACGGCCCGCATGCTCGGTGTCGGTGAATATGGCGCCGGCGTAGTCCGACTTGCGCAGCGCATATGTGGCGCGGCCGATCGAAAACAGTTTGTTCCTGTCGACGATCGCGGTTCCGCGATTGCCGATATCTTCGGGAGTATCGTCGGAGGCGTTCAGCATTCCAAACGTCATCCTGCCGACGGTCCCCGTGAGCTTGCTTCCCCAGGACGGATTGATAATCCGGCGCGTGTGGACTGCGGTTTGCATGTTGCCGTCTCCGCCCCCACCGGCAAGATTGAACAATCCCATCCCTTCCATAAAGAAAGGTCGCTTCTCGGAAAAGAAAACAGGGAAGCGTTGATTCACCTGTACCTGAAACGCATCGCTCTCCACCTGGCTGAAGTCGGGATTGATGGTCGCGTCGAGAGTGATGTTCGACGTAATCCCGTATTTCATGCTGACTCCGACATCGGCTTTGTTCACGACGGGGTTCCATTGGCCCGGTGCCGCTCGCGTCTGGCTGATGTTGTCGGTGATGCTCGGCAGGACTTCGAGCAGCAGTGGTTGTTTCAGGTCGTGGAAAACGAGATGCGCATGGCTTTCAAACACCCACTGCCCGGGGAGTATTTCGGGCCAGGCGTACGACACGCCGGTCCGGCTGATTTTCCGAAAGAACAAAATGCCCATCCTCACGGTCTCGCCACCTGAAAAGCGGATCGTTTGCAGTGGCACCCGGATCTCGACAACATAACCGTCGTCAGTGATTTTTCCCGCAGTGTCCCACTGCAGGTCGGCTTCGAATTGCTCGCCCGACGCCGAAGTGTTCAGCGCATCCATCTGACTGCCGCTGGGATTGGCAAACAGATGGTAGGCGGACTGGCCGGTGTTGGCAGAGTCCAGGCTCAGGGCCACCCAGTCGTCGCTGAATGCACTATCGCGGCGGCTGATGTTCGAACGAATCTTCGCCGGTTCGGGATCAAAGCAGTGGTACGCGAAATAAACGTAGTGGTCGTCATAGGCCATCCGAACTTCCGTACGCTGGTCGGCATGGCTGCCACGAAGGGGGCTATAGGAAACCCAGTCGCCCACAGTCAGCGGTTCCTGCTTCCAGACCTCGTCATCGAGAACGCCATCGATTTTCGGGGCCACGGTCGTGCGCAGAACGGGAATGTCGGGGCGGCTCTGGCCCTGCAGAGCGGTGACCGCGCAGGTAAACACAAATAGTGCCAAGATGATTCTTCGCATGATGGATATCTACGAATCGAACCGAGAATTTGTTCGACGGCAAGAGAGATTACTGCAGGCTTGAGGCCCCTGAAAAGAAGGATTCGCTTTATATTGGACAGAACATCTTATGGATCTGCATATCCGTTCCTGGAATCGCGAGGATATCCCGGACATTGTCCGTTACTGGACATCGCTGTCCGCTGCGGATGCCGAGCGCATGGGGGCCGAACTTTCACGCTTTCCGACTACGGAAGAGTACATCCGCATACTGGAGGGCCAGCTTCATCAACCGCCCGAACAAACCAATGCCTGCTACTCGATGTGGATCATGGACGGACGCACCATCGGCTTCGCCAGCCTGAAAAACATTCGGTTTGGAATCCACGGGGAAATGCATCTGCACATCTGGGAGGCCATGCAGCGCGGAAAGGGAATTGGCGCGAAACTGTTTTGTCTTTCGGCGATCGATTTCTATGAGCGGTTCAAATTGGGGACCGTCATCTGCGAGCCCAGTGCGGGGAACCCGCTGCCCAATCGCATGTTGGAGAAGACTGGATTTGCACGGATCGGTTCGCGGTTCGGAAGATCGTCGGATCTGTCTGCGGAACAGGAGTTGAATACATACGCCATCTCGCGGGAAGTCGCGCTGAAATACCTCGCGGCCGGATGAGGGAATCCGGATTTGAGCCAAATTGATCCCCTCACCCGCCGCCCGTTTCCCCTGATCACTCACACAAATAACGTTTTCGCATTTCTTCGACGGATTTGGCGATGACCCGCTTGAGTACCTCGAGGTCGATGTCCTCCAGAGTCTTGATATAGAGGCAGCTTTTCCCGGTTTTGAATTTGCCGAGACTGGCCATGAGTGCCTTATCTTCGAGGCCGGGCCCGATATAAAGTGTCAGATCGGTCTTGCGAGGGGAGAATCCAGTCATCAGCATCTCTCCCTCCCGGCCTGACTCGTACTTGTAGTGGTATTTGCCGAAACCGATGATGGCGGGTCCCCACATTTTGGCAGGCTTTCCCGTGATCTTCGCCATGATGGCCACGAGTTCTTTGCAGTCCTTGCGCCGCTGTTCACCTTCGACTCCATTGATGAAAGCCGTCGGGCTCACGGCGGTAGGTTTGGTTTTGATGTCGGCCATGATCACCTCGGATTATTGGCGCGCTACTTTAACACCTTCAAGATGGAGATGGAATCTCGTAAGATCAGTGCGCGTTATGTATCGACAACACGAGAAAATCGTCCGCTGGCTCGCTCTGACAATGGTTCTGTCGTGCCTGAAGCTGATCATGTTCGTGCTGGATTCGAATCCGCAGGTCTTTCTCGGTGACTCCGGAACGTACCTGGCAACGGCACAGGCAAAATTGATTCCGCCGGATCGTTCCTTCGTTTACGGCTTCCTGGTTCGATTGCTGACGCGTAACTCCCATTCCCTCCATTCCGTGGTTGCTGCACAGGCATTCGCGGGCATCGCGACTTCATTGCTCGTGGCCTACATTCTGATTCGGTTCTTCAATACGCGTTTCGTTATTGCCGCCCTCGCTGCAATCGTGTTGACTCTCGAGCCGCAGCAACTTCTCTTTGAACGGTTCGTGCTGACGGAGAGTTTCAGTACCGCGGCGTTTGCTCTGCTGGTGTTCTTGGCGCTGGAGTATCTGCGGGGCCGGCGCCTGTGGGTGCTGGCCTGCATGCAAGTCGCAGGGGTGATTCTGATCTCGCTTCGGATGACGTTCCTTCCGGCGGTGCTGATCACGACAATACTCGCTCCGATAATTGCGTTTTGGAGAGAACGAAAGCGCGGACTGTGGCCAGTGGGAGTCCACCTGGCCATCAGCGTTGTGTTGTTTGCCGGTCTGCATTCCGGTTACAAACACTGGTACGGATGGCTGGCGAATCAACCTCCGGCATACAGCTATGCCGACGGGTTTTTTCTGATCGCCAACGTCTCGACTCTGGTGACACCCGAAGATACAGACGATGCGGAATTGCGCCGGGTTTTATCGGAGCCGCTGAAATACGCCACGGATTTCAAAGGGATGAATACGCGAAATGCCGAAATGTTTACCGACGGAGGGCTGGTTCCAAGAATCAAGGACGCGCTCAAGGATGACTATCGGGCCAATATCGAATCCAAGGCCATTGCCGTCCGGGTCATTTACCGGCACCCGGTCGAGTTCATGCGAATGGCGTTCGAGACCTACGCGAAGTTTTTTTCAAAGGAATATATGGATGTCATGCTGCGAGACGAATCCGGCATGTCGCCCATTGATCCGGCAGTCCTGGCGATGTTGTCCCGCTATCAGCTCGATGCGCACGAACTCCCGTCTATGAAAACCGTGACCCGGAAGTTCTACCTGGCCATGCGTCCTTATTACACATTTCTCGTCCATACGCCCCTGGTGATGTTGCTCTGCGTCATCACGGCGGGAAAGCGGCGAACTCTGCTCTGGTTTCTTCTTCTGATCGCAACGGTTCACACCGCCTCCGTGCAGATTGCGGGCGTCGAACCAAGCCCGCGTCATCTTCATGCGGTGGCGGTATTGCTGGTGATTGCAGGGGGCATACTGGTGAACCGAGTGTGGCCCGGGCCCCACGAATAGAGATCATCGATCGGCAGGCTGATCCAGGCAGGAACCGTCCGTGATATTCTCGGCGGCCAGAACCATGGCGTCGAAATTGTTGCTGGTAGTCATGCTCGTGCTTTCTCCTGGCGGTTGCTCCAGGCCGACCACCGCCGATTCCAAAGCGAAACTGGTCGAGAGTAAGCGCGCGTCGATGGGTACGGAGCTTCATGTCAGCGTCTGGACGTCCGACCAGGGCCGGGCGGAGGCCACATTTGAAAAGATCACCAGGGAGTTCGACCGCCTCGAATCGCTAATGAGCAACTGGAAGGACGGCAGCGATATCCAGCAGCTGAACGCCGCCGCCGGCAGGCATCCCGTGCCCATTGCCGACGAACTTCGCGATCTATTTCGAACGGCACGTCAAGTCAGCGACTGGACAAGCGGGAGATTCGACGTGACATTCGGCGTCATGTCCGGACTCTGGAAGTTCGATTATCAAAACAAAGACGACAGCATTCCGGATCACAACGAAGTGGTGCGCCGGCGCAGACTGATCAACTACCGCGATCTGGAGGTAGACGAGAAATCCGGAACGGCGTTCCTGCGACGGGAAGGAATGGTTGCAAACCTGGGCGGTATCGGGAAAGGCTACGCGGTCGATCGCGCCCGCGACATTCTGCGAGAGAATGGTTTTCGCGATTTCATGATTCAGTTTGGCGGAGACATGTATCTCGCGGGCCGGCTGGAGAATCGTCCATGGCGCGTGGGCATTCAGGATCCACGCGGGCCGGAGGGCCGAAGCTTTGCTTACATCGAATTGTCGGACAGCACTTTCAGCACGTCGGGGGACTACGAGAGATTCTTTATTAAGGATGGACGCCGGTATCATCACATCATCGATCCGGCCACGGGCGAACCTTCCGAAGGTTGCCGCAGCGTGACGATCGTTGCCGGCAGCGCGACTCTGGCCGACGGCTTATCGACCGGCGTCTTCGTCATGGGGCCGAAGGCGGGTATGGCACTGATTGAACAATTGCCGGATGTCGAAGGCGTTATCGTGAGTTCAAAAAATGAAGTGCTCGTGTCTTCGGGCCTGGAAGGACGCCTGACGATGTTGGCACAGCCGACCGATGCACCGTAAACGCATTCGCTAAAGGAGCAGACTATGTCGATTCGCAGAACATTTTCAGTGGTGGCTGTAGCGTGGGCGCTGCTGATGATTCCATGTTCGTCGAAGGCGCAGACCCGGGGGCCGTTGGCGACGGCGAAGAGCATCAAGTGCACGTTCACGCAGATGGCGGTGGGTACGTGGGGCGATAAGGGACCCGAAGTGAAGGTGAAACCGTTTAACCTGGAATTGCAGTTCGATGCCATCAATACCGATGAGGGCACTGCGGAATTCAAGAGCAGCTACGGCAAGTACGACATTATCGTGAAGTACTCGGAAGGGTACCTGCACTTCATTCAGTCATTCCTCAATGGACCGCTGTGGACAACCACCATTCTCGAAAAAAAGACGGCGGGCGGAAAACTGAAAGCCATGCACTCGAGACACGAGTTCACGGATTACGCGCTGATTGGATTTACCTCCAGCCCGGAGCAGTACTACGGCGAGTGCGAGATTTTGAATTGAGTGGTGTTAGCGGTTACCTGCGGCGATTTATTTTAAAGTCGGAAGATGTATGATGCCGCCGCGAGCATTTGAGAAGGAGACCCACATGCCCAACAAAAAATGGATTAGCGCTGTGATTGCGGCCGCTGCGATCACGTTCGCGGCGATGTTCTTTACGACACTTGCGCAGGCCCCGGTCGCGCCGCCGCTGCCGACTCCGCCCGGAGCGCCACAAGCCGCGGCCGTTCCCGTGATCCTGCAGAACTATTCGACGGTCACTGCCGATCGCCTGAAGAGTCCCGAACCCGGCAGCTGGCTGATGGTCCGCCGCACCTATGACGGCTGGGGCTACAGTCCGCTCAAGCAGATCACCACAGGCAACGTTTCAAAACTGAAACCCGTTTGGGGCGTGCTGACCGGCGAGGGCCGAGTTCATGAAGCCGCACCCATCGTGAATAACGGTGTCATGTTTGTCTCGACTCCCAACAACCAGGTCATCGCGATCGATGTGAAGTCCGGCAACATTCTCTGGCGCTATCGCCGGCCGCGCCCGGCCGGCTCCAGTGTGGCTCACGATACCAGCCGCGGCGTTGCGCTCTACGGCGACCGCGTTTACTTTGCCGCGGGTGAAGCGGTCATCGTCGCGCTGGATGCGAAAACCGGTCGCGAAGTGTGGACCACCGCAGTCGCCGATAACGCTTCCGGGTACTACATCTCTTTAGCGCCACTGGTGGCCGGTGGCAAAATCATGGTCGGAACTTCCGGGGGCGAGTTCGGAGTTCGTGGATTCGTAGCCGGGCTTGACCTCGATACCGGAAAGGAATTGTGGCGGACCTTCACCGTTCCCGCTCCCGGCGAACCTGGCAGCGAGACCTGGCCCAAGGGCGATCAATGGAAGACCGGCGGCGGTTCGATCTGGGTCACGGGGAATTACGATCCCGATACGAACACCGCGTATTGGGGAACCGGCAATGGCGGGCCGTGGATGGGCGATCAGCGGCCCGGAGACAATCTCTATACCTCGTCAGTGATCGCTCTGGACGTTGCGACGGGGAAACTCAAGGGTCACTTTCAGTATCACCCGAACGATTCGTGGGATTGGGATGAAGTATCGCCGCCAATTCTCGTGGACTATCGCCGCGATGGCCGCAGCGTCAAGGGACTCATCGATGTGGCGCGCGACGGCTATTTGTGGTTTCTCGAGCGCACCTCGGAAGGGCCAATCCACTTTATCGAAGGCAAGCCGTTCGTGAATCAAAACGTGTTCCTCAGTCTCGATCCGAAGACGGGGCGGCCGAATGTCGATCCCGATAAGAAGCCCGGTACCGGAAAGACCGCCACGTTTTGCCCCGGACTGCACGGCGGCAAGAACTGGCCTCCCATCGCCTTTAATCCGCAAACCCGCATGATCTACGTTCCGGCGAACAACAATATCTGTGGAACGCTCACCGGTGCTGCTCCCGGCCCGTACGTCGCCGGTCGAAACTACACCGGGACTGCGCGCGGAGCTGCGGGCGGCCCTCCACCTCTTTTTCCAGGTGCGGATCATTTCGGTGAGGTGCAGGCGTGGAGCGTCGACACCGGCAAGAAGGCGTGGACATACAACTACACCAAGAGCCCGAACTGGGGTTCCATGATGACCACGGCCGGTGGGCTGGTATTCACCGGCGGAACCAATGACCGGAAGATTCATGCGTTCGATGCGTCGAACGGAAAGCTGCTGTGGGAGAGCCCGACACCGTCGGGGATTCTTGCGCCGCCGACAACGTTCATGGTGGATGGAAAGCAATACGTGGCGGTGGTCTCAGGATGGGGAGGCGATTCGGCAGGGATGCAGTCGACGCTGAATCAGGCGTTCCGCGGAGAGTATCCCCCGGTTCCGGAGGGCGGTTCGATCTGGGTGTTTGCGCTGGATTAGGGGCAACAAGAAGACACAGGTGTTGGAATTGAAATAGACGGAAGGAAAATTCCCCTCCTGAGTCGTGAGCGGCTGCGAACGCAAGCCCGCGCGAAGCGTGAGCGCGACAGCGCGAAACCTTAAGAACTTTCGCGCAGCTATCAAAAGATTTTGGGTGGCCCGAAGGGCCGGGGTGGTTCCAGAACCGCAACCTTTATGATTGCGCCTTTGGAACCACCCCTCGCGGGATCGCTACGCAATCCCGCTGCCCTCCTAACTCAGGAGGGCAATGTGCGCACTAACCAATTACCGCCTGCACTTTTTTCTTCAGCAGGATCAGCCAGTGCGGGCATTTCTTCGTATCGGCATAGAGCCTCTCGCAATCGTCGCAGCGGACGCACTCGCTGGCGATGATCTTCGGCCCCCGTATCGCGCCCCACTCGCACTTCTTCTCGCAGATCTTGCATGAATTGCATTCCGACCATCGCTTGATCCGAAACACCGTTAAGTTCGACAGCAGCCCCAGAAACGCGCCCACCGGACATAGAAACCTGCAGTACAGGTTCCGTACAAAAATCGTCGCGACCAGCAGTACTGCCAATCCAATCCACATGCCTGTCGTGGCTTCGCGCGAAAACATCCAGAAGGGTTCCACGTACCGATAAATCAAGATGTTCTTCGTGATGAGAAAGTACAGCACAACGCCGCCAAGCAGCGCGTACTTGATCAAGCCGGCGCGCTGTTCGATTCGCTTCGGCAGCTCCACGCGAAGGCGCGCCGGAACAATCTTGTCCATTAATTGAGTCATGGCGCCGAATGCGCAGACGCGTCCGCAATAGACTCGTCCCCAAAGGATGGTCGTCACGAGCGTGAATACGGCGAACAGGTACCAGGACAGATTGTGTCGAAACGGCGGAAGGTTCCAGCGTGTGAGCGCGAATATATTGACCACGGTAATCAGCTGGCTTCGCGCAAATCCGAGATAGAGGACCGACGCTCCCATCGTGATCCATTTCAAAGGTTCGCTCTTTCGGAAAAAACCAACCATGGCAAAAGTCGCGAAAACCGCAAACAGCGCAAGGTCCGGTGCCTGCTCCCTCAGATCGTCGGCCCAGGTCGGTACAGCTTCCTCTTCATCGGCAAAGTTCCACGAGTTCTGCGGGTAGGCGTGAACATGAGGCGCGGCGATGACCGAGGTCATCAAGGTGATCAAGGCCGTGATCAGGATGAGGCCGGCGCGCAATTTCATTTGGCGGGCGCCGGAGGAGTGAGCAGCGCGCGCGCCACGCGGCGGGCGCCGTTTCGAATGGCGCGCGCCGAACTGTTGATTGAAATCGATGCGCGGGACACCGCGTCGACGTCGGCGCCGACTTTGAAGGGATCGCGAATGTCCTTGCCCCGGAACTGATTTGCGAACGCCGGGGTCTCGACGGAGAAGTAGCCATACGGCTCGTGATGCTCGACGACGAGAACTCCGGTGAGAATTCCTTTGGCGTCCAGACCCACGAGCATCTTGATGGGGCCGTCATAGCCCCGCTCGAGCGGTTCCAGCTCCGTCGTCCAGAAAACATAGCCCGCCACGGTGCGCGCATTGGCCGCGCCGGTGTAGGCAATGAAGTGGGGAACGGGGCTGGTTTGTTTTGGAGAGAACGCCGTGGCGGCAGGGAACACTTTCTGCAGCTGCGACTGCAACAGCAATTCGGCCGCCGTCTGACCGAAGGCAAAGGGAAGCAGGCCAACCGCAAATAAGAGCAGAAGACCGATCGGGCGTATTGCAGATTTCATGGGAGGCCGATGATAGTTTCAAAATCATCGAGAATCAATGAGTGTCGACTTGTTTGATGATCGGGAGGGGCGGGCATTGCCCTCCTGAGTGACGAGCGGCTGCGAGTGTAAGCCCGATAGGGCGCAGCCATCTAGAATTGTCGGCAGCGGGATCGCGAAGCGAATCCCGCGAGGGGCGGTTCCCACGCCGAAATCTTGCACGAAACAAGTCCCTCCATTACGTTAGCTATATATGCGCAAGATAACTCTCCCGGCAGCTCTCGTCTTCGTGCTCCTGGTTTCCGGTTCCGCTTCCGCGCAGATCAACCTTCGCGGGATTCTCGGTGGCCTCTCCTCCCGGGGCGTTACCGAAAAGGAAGCGGGCCAGGGAATCCGCGAGGCCCTCACTCAGGGTGTCACAACGGCTGTCCTGAATCTGAACAAGACCGATGGATTCTTCGGCAGCGAGTTCTACAAGATCCTGCTCCCGCCCGATGCCAAGAAAGTTGAAACCACTTTGCGTAAGGTGGGGCTCGGCGGCCAGGTCGACAAGGCCGTTCTGGCGATCAATCGTGGCGCCGAGGATGCGGTCGGTACGGCAAAGCCGATATTTGTCGACGCCATCAAGGAGATGACGCTCACGGACGCGTTGGGCATCGTCCGCGGAAACAAGGACGCGGCCACTCAGTATTTCAAGGACAAGACATCGCAGAAGCTGACGCTGGCATTTACTCCATCAGTAAAATCTTCGCTCGACAAGACCAACGCGACGAAATACTACGGCGACATTGTCAACACCTACAACAAGCTTCCCACGTCATTCGATAAGGCGAACCCGGACCTGACGTCCTACGTGGTCGACAAAGCAGTCGATGCGCTATTTGACCAGGTGGCGAAACAGGAGGCGGAGATTCGCGCGAACCCGCTGGCACGAACCACGGAGATTCTCAAGAAAGTATTTGGCTCGCGATAGGCTCTCCGCTCATCGACCGCCCCTACAGCTATTTGGTGTCCTTCGGAAACTTTACTGGATTGGAGCGTGCGATTTTCTGAGAGAATTCCCGCATGCTTTTGAGTGGCCGTCGTCTTTATCTCCTTCTTATCGTTCTTGCGGCAGGCGTTTGCGTATTCATTCCGCGGCCTTCCCGCGGTGTCCCTGGCATTCAATATTCCAACGAAGTGATCCTGCCGGAGCAGGGCAACCTCTTCGAGCGCCCGTTTTTTTCGACCCGGCGTCATCCCACCATCGCATATTCGGATCGCCCGTCGACGGATGTCGTCGGTGAGTTTGTGCGGCGGGTCGATTCCGGAGCCGTGCGCCTGCAGTTTCAGGGAAGCGGCGGCTACCTGAACTCGGTGCTGGAAGGCCTGCATGTTCCCGCCGAAACGCAGTCGATGGTCTTTTCCAAAACCAGCCTCCAGTCGCACTACATCAGTCCGTCGAATCCACGGGCCATTTTCTTTACCGACGACATTTCGATCGCATTCGTTCGAAATGCGCCGCTGCTGGAAATTGCGGCTCTCGATCCGCAGCAGGGCATCGTGTTTTACGCGCTGCAGAATCGGAATGTTGAGCGGCCGGAGATTGTTCGCAGCGACAGCTGTACGTCCTGTCACGAATCACATGAAACCATGGACGTGCCCGGATATCTGGCGCGCAGCGTGGGAGCCGGAACTGGCGGAGAAACACTCGAGCAATTTGGAACCCATGTTTCCGATCACCGCAGTCCGTTTGAGGAACGATGGGGAGGTTGGTTCATCACCGGCAAGACGGGGACGGCCCGCCACATGGGGAACCTGATGCTTCCGGAAGACAGCATGCCGGGGCGCCCGAATCCGGTTCCTCTGCCCCTGGCTTCATTGGACGGGAAGTTCGATCTGGATGGCTATCCGTCGCATTACAGCGACGTCGCTGCAGTGCTGGTGCTCGATCACCAGGTTCGGATGACCAATCTGATGATCCGCGTGGGTTGGGAGGCGAGAGTCGCTCTCGATCAGGCTGCGAAGAATCCGCAGGATAAAGTTGCGGCCAACCGGGTGATTGCCTCCAATGCGCGGGATCTCGCCGATTACATGCTGTTCATCGATGAGACGACGCTGCCCGGAAAATTCGAATCGACGTCTGGATTCGTGACGAAATTTGCCGCCACCGGCCCGCTCGACAAACAGGGACGGAGCCTTCGGCAGCTGGATCTGGGGAAGAGACTGATGCGGTATCCCTGCAGCTACATGATTTATTCCCCGGCTTTCGATGCGCTTCCCGGCGCGGCGAGGGATGCGGTCTACGCGAGAATGTGGGACATCCTTTCCGGAAAAGAGAAGGATCGGAAGTACGCCAGGCTGACGGCCGCCGATCGTTCCGCCATTGTCGGAATTCTTCTGCAAACCAAAAAAGACCTTCCGAAGTATTTCCACTCGATCTGAATCAATCCTTCTCCCTCAGGGAGAAGGTGCCGCGAAGCGGCGGATGAGGGAATCCGGATTTGAGCCATATTGACTACCTCACCCGACGCCCATCTGCGATGGGCGCCACCCTCTCCCTGTGGAGCCTGTCCCAGTAATCCGGACAAAGCGGACCAGTGGTGACCAAGTGTGGATGTGGAATGACGGTCATGGCGAAGACCTTTAGAGAGTGGACTCCAG
>Ga0209488_10000418_pt1 | contig 35348 bp, 30 predicted proteins | sample Rivendell_Oct201_8_FD_188349 | JGI IMG/M metagenome (GOLD analysis project Ga0209488, IMG submission 188349) | Vadose zone soil microbial communities from the Eel River Critical Zone Observatory, Northern California, USA -... | ecosystem: Environmental > Terrestrial > Soil > Vadose zone >...
GTGCTGGAGATCGAGGCCCGGATCCAGCCGCAGGATATCGATCAGTTGCGTATCGGCCAGCCGGCGCTGCTGCGCTTTAGCGCCTTCAATCAGCGCACGACACCGGAACTCAATGGTGAAGTCATTCGCATCTCCGCCGACGTCACGGAAGATCCCAAAACGGGCGCGCGCTACTATACGATTCGCGTCGGCGTGCCGGAAAGCGAGGTGGTGCGGCTGGGAGGTCTCAAGCTCGTGCCCGGCATGCCGGTCGAGACATTCATGCAGACCCAGTCACGGACCGTGATGTCCTTTATGGTGCGGCCGCTACAAGACCAGCTTTCGCGGGCGTTCCGCGAAAAGTAGCGTGTTTCAATCGGTTGCGTAAACTGATGGTCCCAGCTCCCAAGGAGTCCGCTTCCCAAGAGGCTGATGGTAGGGACGGGTTTGAAACCCGCCCCTACAGGCCAGATTTGTCTGCTGTGGTACCTTCGCATGAGCCTCCAAAATCGCAATCACCCGGCGGAAGCGGTTTTACGCTGCGGCTCAAAATTTTTTATGCGGCGCTTTTCATAACTCTTGGCGTCCAGCTGCCTTTCCTGCCGGTATGGTTTGCCGCCCGCGGCCTCGATGCGAGCGAGATCGGTCTTGCGCTGGCGATCCCCATGCTGGTGCGTGCGCTCGCCATTCCGGTGGCGACGCGGGTGGCGGATCGCCACGATGCGCTCCGTGCGGTGATCGTGACCTTAACAGCAACTGGTCTTGCGGGCTATTGCGTGCTCGGTCTCGCGGCCGGGTTCACGATGATCACGGCGGCTTATGCGCTCGCATCGGCCGCCTATGCGCCGGTGATGATGCTGACCGACGCCTATGCGTTGCGTGGCTTGGCCCGCCGTGGCCGGACCTATGGGCCGGTGCGGCTGTGGGGATCAGCCGCTTTCATCGTGGCATCGTTTGGCGCCGGGCTGCTTCTCGATGTTTTGGCGCCAGGCGACCTCATCTGGCTCATCGTCGCGGCGATGGGATTGGCAACCATTGCTAGTTTGGGTCTGTCGCCTATCGACAGCCGGAAACGACCAGCCACTGCGGTCGCGGGTTCCGCTCGCGCGCTATGGCGTGATCCGGCGTTCATCGCGGTCGTGGTGGCGGCGAGCTTTGTCCAATCCAGTCACGCGCTCTACTACGGCTTCTCAACCATCGACTGGCAGACGTCCGGCTTTGACGGATCCACGATCGGCGCCCTCTGGGCCTTGGGCGTCATTGCCGAGATCGCACTGTTTGCGGTGTCGGGCCGCCTGCCGGCCACGATCACACCAACTGCGCTGCTCCTCGGCGGCGCGGTGGGTGCTGTGGTGCGTTGGATCGCGATGGGCCTGTCACCTCCCGCCGCCATGTTGCCGTTGCTGCAGTGCCTGCATGGTCTGTCATTCGGAGCAACTCACCTCGGGGCCCTGGCCTTTGTGGTACGTGTGGCGCCCGAAGGGCTCGGTGCTACTGCGCAGGGTTATCTTTCCGTGGCGCTCGGGCTCGCAATGGCGGCCGCGACCGGACTGGCCGGGCTCCTCTATGAACAGTATGGCGCAGCTGCCTACGGGTTCATGGCCATCGGGGCCTTGATGGGGGCCGCGAGCGCCTTGGTGGCTCACCGGTTGCGGCGCTGAACCGGAAGCACCAAGTTGCTGTTGGGCTGGCAGCTTGGATACATCGAAGCAAGCTCGCGGCCATGGAGGTAGAGCATGCGCTGCGTCAGGCCGCCTTTGCTGGCGATCCAGCTGCGCACATTCTGCGGATAGATGTCTAATAGCAACTGCGTGCCACCTTGGCTTGTGACATGCTGGCCGTTGTCCCCCGGGTGCCAGGCGGCATGGAATCCAAGCCGTGCACGCTGGGTCATACAAATGCGTTCGCGTGGAATGACGCCCAGGATCATGGTGCAGGCGGAAAGGCAGGGGCCGTCAATGATGACGCGATCGCCAGATGTGCGCAGCGCGACCAGGCTCTCCAGGTAGGGACCGATCTGGCCGCCCGCATCGCGCACGATGCGCACCGCCGCTCCCGCTGGCGCGGGCAGAAGCGTTGCCAGTGTACCGAGGGCTAACACGCTAAACACGACTGTACTAATCCGCATGGAATGGATCCCCTTGCCGAATGTAGATATCCCCTTGCCGATGTAGATATTCTCTCAGTCAAAACTTGATGGAAGGTTTTCAAGCCAAATATTGCGTCTGATCTGTGGCACTCCGATGCGCCCTTTCACTATTGGATCAGAAATTTCAGCAATCTCACTCTGACCTCGTCCCGCGGCGCAAGCCGCCGTGAGGAGCCCATCCAAGTCGAATCGACCGACCTGGGTAAGCGTCCCGTTTCGCAGGCCGCGCCTGCTGTGGAGCAGCGTTGCGCACTATGAGGCCGAGAGAGTTCCGCGCTTCTGACACAACCTATCCCCAAAGGGCGGAACTAGATGGGTATACCAAACTGCCCACATAACGCAAGCCGTCGGGACGGTCGCGTGCCAGCAAGAGCGCGCCGTCGAGATCGACAATGCGGGCGCTTTGCGCAACCAGCATGGCCGGCGCCATGGCGAGCGACGTCGCGACCATGCATCCGACCATGACGTCAAATCCCAGGCGTTGCGCCTCTTTTGCCATGGTAAGCGCCTCGGTCAGTCCGCCGGCCTTGTCGAGCTTGATGTTGACGGCGTCGTATTTTCCGACCAGCGAAGCAAGCGACGAACGGGCGTGCACGCTCTCATCGGCGCACACCGGCAGGGGACGGGACGTCCGTGCCAGAATGTCGTCTTGCCCGGCCGGCAGGGGCTGTTCGACCAGCGTGACGCCGGCCTCGGTGCAGGCCGCAAGATTGGGCCCAAGATTGTCGGGCGACCAGCTTTCATTGGCGTCAACAATGAGTTCGGCGTCGGGGGCGGCGCGGCGCACCGCCATGATGCGGGCCCCATCGCCGTCACCGCCGAGCTTGACCTTGAGCAGGGCCCGGCTCGCAGAGCGGATTGCGCGTTCGGCCATTTGCTCCGGCGTCCCGAGCGATATCGTAAAGGCCGTGACCAGCGCGCGCGGCGCGGGCAGGCCGGCCAGCGCGTGCACGGGCTTCGACGTGAGTTTGGCGGCCAGATCCCAGAACGCGCAATCGATCGCACAGCGTGCCGCGCCCGGCTTCATCGCTTGCTGCAGGGCCTCGCGATCGAGGCCGCGCGCAATCGCGGGAGCCATTGCGGCGACGGCCTTGGCGACCACCTCGGGCGTTTCATCATAGCGCGCATAGGGCACACATTCGCCGCGCCCGCGGTACGGGCCCTGGGCGAGTTCCGCGACCACAACAGCGGCTTCGGTCTTGGCGCCACGGCTGATCGTAAAGGCGCCGGCGATCGGCCAGCGCTCAATTTGGACGGAGAGGGTGGGAAATGACATTCCGGCCCCGGTAACCAATGCCGCCTACTGTGCAAGTCGCAAGGCGGCTGCAATATCCTCCGGCGATGATTGAACGACGCTGTCAACCAATGTCTGGATCGCAGCGCCGGATATCGGCTTTACGTCCATGCCGGATCGTTTCGCGTCATCAAGAAACGCAGGGTCACTCATCGTTCTATCGAAGGCTTGCCGTAAGACCGCAATGCGCTCAGGCGGTAACCCGGGTGGAGCGACAAGCGGCCGGCTGAGTGGGGATGTCGAAGCGAGCAGACGCAGCGCGCGCCGATCCGTGTCAGATCGCGCATAGCTCAAAATCAATGGTACATCATGTCCCGTAACTGAAGAAATATCCGGATCCAAATCTGTTCCCCATTGAACAAGCACGTTGAGTTGGCCACCGCGCATGAGCTGGGACATAGTGGCCTTCATCGAGGACCATGCCTGGCCGGCGTTGCAGTTCACCTCATTGCGTTGCATCGCCAAGGTGATTGATGTCACGCCGGGATAGCCTGAAACGACGCGCACGTCGGTCGACAAGAGCTTCCCGATTGCATTTGCGAACATGACAGTCGGGCCGGCTCCCGAACTTCCACAAATCAGCCCGCCTCTGCTTTGCACCATGTCCATGGATCGCAGCCCGGACTGGCGGGACGTGATCGACACGAGGTTGTCGACGATAGGGTTCCCGATCCAATTAAAGCGAGTGGCATCATACATGACGCCAAGTTCCTGAAAAATCTGGTCCATCGGAGTACTTTGGACAACACTTCCGATTACGGTTCCGTCTCTTGGGGCTAGATTGAACAGCCAATTGGCGGCGACGCGACTTCCAGCGCCGGGCTTGTTCTGAACCACGATGGTCGGATTTCCGGGGATATGCTTGGAAAGTGTTCGGCCTATAAGGCGCGCATACGCGTCATATCCGCCGCCGGCTTCAAAGCCGACGACGATCTGCAAGGTCTTGCCCTGGTAGAAGGCGCGAGGTTGTTCGGCGCTTTTCGCTTGAGCCGTAACGAGAAGCCCTCCGATGATTAGGAGAACACTCGCGCGGCTGATGTTCATGCAATCTCGATCCACCGGCCTCACTCCAAGCTTGTCAGCCAAATCAATCCTGCAAACCGTAGTACCACTCCCGCAATTTCCGATACGTTATCGGTTCATATCGAGCCGGTCTCTGCGACGATTGGCATGTCGGAATGCATTCGATGACGGCGTCCCCGCTGGGCCCGAAGAACACAGGAATGGAATAGCGTTCAACATCTGCGGTGTTGATGACACGATGCTTCGTGGACAGGTAACGATCGTTCGTCCACCGCATGATGACGTTACCCGTGTTTACAAGAAAGGTGCCGGGCACGATTGCAACATTGCGCCAATGACCCGATGGCATCCGGACCGCCAGACCCGGCACGTTGGACTGAGCCAGGAATGTCATGAAGCTGTTGTCGGTATGCGGTGCGATCCCGTACTGCCGGTCGCCGATCGTCTTTTGCGACGGGTAATTCAGAAGCGACAACGTCAAGTGCGGTTCTTTGAAAAACCGCTCAAAAAAGTCGATGGGCATACTCAGGGACGTGGCCCAGATCGGGAGGAAGCTCCGCGCGAGCTTCTCAATGGCGGCATGGTACTCGTCGACAGTTTCACGAAACCCCGGAAGATTTTCAGGCCAGACGTTAATTGCTTTGTAATGGGGGGCGGACGGAGGCAACTCGCGGGTCACAAGGAACTTCGCGAGCAAGTTTGGTCTGGCATCCTTGATAATGTCGACCTTGGCTGATTTGGAACGCGGTGTCGCGGGTCCCACATAGCCGCTTTGAAAGCTGTCTGTGAATCGATGAGGGACTTGCGCTTTCACCTCGGGAGGCAAGGAATGAAACCTGCGAGACTGGGCGAACACCCGATCAACGAGATCCGCAGAGATGCGGTGTCCCCTCAAATAGAAGAATCCGACCGTTTCGGTGATCTGACGGAGCTCCCTTGCAACGATCGCAAGTCCTTCTGCACTGCCGGACAGCGCCGGGGCGATGTCTAAAATCGGGATCTCCTCCCTGGAGTCGGGATGGTCCATCAAATAGGTGTCTTCATCCGATGGCACACGGTTTACGGCCGATGAAGAAGCTTGAACCATCGTAAAGTCCTCTGCTTACGGCTCATTGGCAGGGCAACCACCCTCCCGGGCGGCAACACCCTTCCCGGCGGCAACACCCCGCTCGGGCGGCATGCCGGAAGGATATCATAATTTGCGCCATCGCCGGAGTGTCGCGTTCGTGTGGGATGCGGAAAGTTAGGGAATGGGGATGCGTTGGCGGGCCGGCGCTCGATGCAGGCTACAAGCGCGTAGGATGGGTAGAGCATGAAAAAAGCGCGTCTTGAACGCGCTTTTTTTGCGAAACCCATCAACCTCATTGCGTGGGTTCGGTGATGGGTTTCGGCAAGGCGCGCAAGTAAGAGCGCGCCTTGCCTCTACCCATCCTACTGATCGAACCGTCCGGCGGCGTGAGCCAGCATGGTGTAGACCTTGCCGGTCTCGGAGGTGAGGTAAGTGCGGGCCATGACTTGGCCGCGGTCGTCACGTGACACCTCGTCCAGCAATCGTTCGAATTCGGCGACATAGCGATCAACCGTCTGCATGAATTCCCGGTCGCTACGGTATTTGCGGCGAATCTCGTCAAATGCACGCTGGCCCTGCATCGTGTAAAGCTTGCGCGTGAACACGTTGCGTTCGCCGCGTTTGTAGCGGTCCCACAATTCGCCGGCAGCTTCATGGTCGATCATGCGGGCGATGTCGACCGCAATGGAATCAAGCGAATCCATCGTGTGCCGTTCGCCCCGCGGCGTTTCCGGTGGCGGCTCGCGCAGCGATTCCCGTGACGGCGGTTCACGCACCGACGGGTCCCGGATCGGCGATTCGCCGTCTTGCGAGGCACGCGTGAGCAGGTCCGAAAGCCAGGCGCCACGCCCATTATTGCCCGGGGTGGCGAGGTTGCCGTTGCCTGGGCTGAGCGAAGGCGACTCGGCACGCCGTGTCGGAGGCGGGGGTGTCGGAGGCGGGCCCATGCCGCCGATGTCAGTTCGGCCGCGCGGCGGCTCTACACGCGTGGGGCTGCTTACCGCCATGACGGGCTCGCGCCGAGGCGCGACCGTTTCGATCGGTTCGGCGCGGCGGCCCCCCGGCTCCACCGTATCGAGGGTGCGGCCATGACGCGCGACAATACGATTGAGTTCAGCCAGCGCCTCGATCTGGTCGACGATCACGCGGCGCATCTGCGCGGCACTATCGGCTGTTTCCTGCGGCAACTCGAGGATGCCCTTGCGCAGTTCGCCACGCGTGGTTTCGAGTTCGTGTTGCATCTCCGCGGTCATCCGCTTGATGCCATCGACCACTTCGGCGAAACGTTCGGCGGCCTGATCGAACATGGCGTGGGCGTCGCCGGTGGATTGTTCGAATATGTGCCGCATGGAGTCGCTCGTACGCTTGTGCTGCTCGTCGGCGACCTGGCGGACGGTTTCGAAATTTTCAGAGATGGCGCGTGCGCCCTCGCTGGTCGAATCGGCAATCATCCGTGCCACTTCGCGGGCGCGTTCGGAGGCGCCTTCAAGCGATTGATCGAGCAGCCCCGAGAACCGCGTCAAGCGATGTTCGAGATCGTTGGCTTTGCTGTCGAGCGCGGCGATCAGGCCGTTGAGGGATTCGGTGCGTTCGCTGAGCGACCCCTCCGTGCGGCGATTGCTGCGGTCGATCAGCGACACGGCCTCGGCCAACGACCGGCCATGGGTGTCGAATTGAACCGCGAGCTGTGAGAGGTCAGTCGCCATCTTGCCGCCGGCATTCTGGAAGGCCCCGATGTGGCGTTCCAGCTCGGTATTGGCGTTCCCGGTTTTTTCGGCGACGTTGTTCATGGCGGCGACGAAGTCGGCCACGCGCGTGACCAGCGTGCCCTCGATCTCGCCCAAATTGTCATGCGCACCGCTTAGCACTTCCTGCAGCAGGATGTTTGCTTCGCGCAGGCGCTCAAACAGGGCGGTCGTGTCGGAGCGCAGCATGCCGTGAGTCTCCAGCATTTCCTGCACGGCCGTTGCGGCCGTCTGCCTGGAGGTCTCGACCGCGGAATGGGTTTGTTCCTGCAAGTCGTGCAACGTGCGGGTTACGGTCGAGGCCGCGCCCTTGGTGGCGATATCGGAAGCCTCCTGCAATTCCTTGATTGCGCGAGTAACAGCCGTCGTGGTGTGCTCGGTTGCGGCCTGAGTTCCCGACTGGATTTCCTTGTATGAACGAGCGAGCGTCGTGGTCGCGATTTCGCTTGCCTCATTGATGAGGCGCGCGATCTGCTCGCTGTTGTCCATCATCGTCGACGTGAAGGCGAAGCCCTTCGCATCAATGGCCTTGACGGCGTGATCGGTTATGCGGCTGAGCTCGTTCGTGAATTCCCGGCTCTTGTCCGACAATGCGACCAGGAGCGTGCTCGATTTCTCATCGAGCAGGCGGTTCATCTCGGCCGCGCGGGTGCTGACGGCCGTGGTTATTTCTTCAGACTTGCCGACGAAACTACGCGCCACCTCGGCGCTGACCCCAAGCAGGGTGCGCTCGACGTCGGTGGCGTTTTGCTTGAGCACGTTGCTGACCCCCGTCGACATTCCGGCGAGGCTGCGTTCGGCATCCTGCGCGCTCGTTCGGATAGCTGTCGTCGTGGTTGAGGCAAGTTGCGCCAAAGAGCGCTCGGCTTCGCCCGAATTGCTTTTGATGGCTTGGCTCAGCTGCTCCAGGCGGGCATTGATCACGGTCGTGGTCGACGTCGCCAGCCCGCTGATGGATCGCTCGACTTCCGTCGAACTGGTCTTGATCGCATTGTGCAACTGTTCGAGACGCGTACCGATGACTTCCGTGGTCGTGGCGGCAAGTTCGGTGATCGAATGTTCAGCCTCTCCGGTGCGGGTCTTGATGGACGTGGTCATATATTCGACGCGCTGGACGAGCATATCCGCGGCAGCCTTGCTGCGCGTCTCGATTTCCTTGGTGACGGCTTCGGCGCGACCCAAGAGCAGTTCTTCGAAACGGCCGATGCGGGTATCGAGGTTGTTGGCGACTTCCATGGCGCGGTTGGCGAGTGCCTTGTCGATGTCTTCGATTTTGGCCCCAAGCGTGTCCACCAGCTTTGCACCGCGCACGTTGATGACCGCTGTGACGTCGCTGATGCGCTTATCGAGCTGTCCGACGACGTCCTTGCCGCCTTCCGCCATGGTCTTGGCGATTTCCATGATCCGCGTGCCGAGTGAGTCGTGCAGCGTCTGGGCGCGGCCATCAAGGGCGTCCTGGAAGCGGACAAATTGCTGGTCGATGGTGGTCGCGACTTCCGCAGTCTTGGTGCTGACACGGGTGTCGAAGTTCTCCAGGTAAGACCGCATGGAGTTCGCAACTTCACTCGTGCGTTCGCCCAGCCGCTCCACCATTTCACCGCCGTATGTTTTCACGGTGCGGTCGAATTCGCCGAGGTGGCGGGTAATGAGATTGCCCAGCGTCGTGGAGTCGCGCGCGATGCGTTCGGCAAGTTCCGAACCGCCGTGATTGAACATGTCTTCGAACGACTGCAAGCGGGTTGCGAGCATTTCCCGGATTGCGTCGCCACGGGTGCCGATGACTTCGGCGAGCTGTTCGGCGCTTTCGCGAAACGTGTCGCTGACCTTGCTGCCGCGCTGGATGATGGTGTCGGTAATGCGGGCGCCGGTCTGTTCGAGCTTGTTGACCACGTCGCCGCCACGCAGGCTGAGATCGAGCACCAGCGAATCGCCGGTGGTCTTGAGCGACGTATTGACCTCTTCGACGCGATTGGAGATGGCGTCGGCAAGATGATTGCCGGTATCGACGACAAGTTCGGTGAGCTGCTGCGTGCGGCCCGTCATCATGTCGAGAATGGCGGCCGATTTCTGCGAAAACCCGTCCGCCACGCGGTCAAGGCGTACCGACATCATGTGCTGAAGGTTGGCGGCGATTTCCGTGAATTCGTCGCCAATGTGGTCGGTCTTGAAGTTCAATGTCGCGGTGAGGCGGTCGGAGGCCTGCGCAATTGCGTCCGCGGTCGTCGCGCCGGTCGCTTCCAACCGTTCGAGGAGATCGCCGCCGCGTTCGCCGAGCTGCTCGATCATGGTGTCGCCGGCGTGGGCCAATGCGCGCGTGATGTGCTCGCCTTTTTCTGCAAGAGTATGCGTGATCCGCCGCGCCGCTTCGTTGACCTGTTCGGCGACCAGGTCGCTGATTTGTGAAATGTCGTGAGTGAGGTCGAGATGGACGCCGTTGATGGCGTCTCGCACCTGGTCGGCCTGGCCAACCAGCGTGTCGCGCTGACTCCCGAGATCCTGCAACAGAGCCCGAATCCGCACTTCATTGTCGTTATAAGCATGTTCGAGTGCGGAAACTTCGTTGGCAACGAGCGTTTCGAGTTCCGCGGCACGCGCCAGCGCGCGCTCAACGCCATCTCCCATGGCGGCGACTTCGCGCCGTATGGCCTGGCCGACGGTCACGATCGATTCCCGCGCCGCCGTTTCGGGCTCTCCGAGACGCATGGCCACTTCCGCCATCGACTGGGCGATCATTCGCATTTCCTGCGAACGCCAAGCCATGTGTGCCAGGACATAGAAAAACACAACCGGTGCCATATAAATGGCGCCCAGCACGGCGAGAATTGGCGCGGTCAATCCGGTTGGACCCAGCGCTGCCTGCAAGTCGGAAACGTAAAGTAAACCAAAGCCGATGCCGCCGACCACCCACACGCCCGCAAAGATACTGGCGAGAATGAACGATGTCTTCGGCGGGCGGCTCTGGATCGAGCGCAGGATGGTTCCAATCGATTCGCGATCGTCATTGGCGGGGTGACGACGCAGCGAGGCAGAGTCGTCACCCCGCCGAAGATCATCATCGAAAATGTCGGATTTGTTGGACGACCTGGAACGCAAACCAAGCCAGGACTCCTCCGCCGGTTCGGGGTCGCCAAATCCGGTTGATGATGAGCCCTGTCCCGAGGCTGGCGTTTCTTCTTCCCGGATATGAAGTGCATCTTGGATTGCCGACAGTGCCGCTTCTGTCGGGTCCTTCATCTTCTTCGGGGTGTTAGCCATATCGGTCGTCGCCTCGTTGTTACGCTGTACTACGGTCGCGGCCGATACTGCGGCCACGCCACGAGCGCGTTGATCTCGAGATCCCCTCCGGATCCGCCCCGGCCGCCGGCCCTAAATTGTGCCTCGAACCCATACGGCAGCCATCTCGACATCCTAACCTCTTGGGCCGATGATGGAAACAATTGGGTAAGGATTCTTTGATCATCGTTAAGGATTGAGTAACCATATATAATCCGGCTTGCGGTGAACGTGACAGCTGTTTTTGCTTCCGCAACTAGCGGATTTTCCAGCTATATTGCGGCTGCCGTGCGGCCGTCCAAGGGCGAATGGCCTTGAAGTTATCCACACTATTCACAGCCCCGGCAGGCGCCATGCCAAATGACGCCCCGTTTGGGCGAAAAATCGTCCTTCGGCTGGAGCCACGATTTTGCCGGGAACGCCATAATATGGACGCTTTGGGTCTGTGACGGTCCAGCGCGAGGCCTTGAGGTAAATTAAGACCATCGGTATGCCGCCAAACGACCAGGATTCCAAACTCGCCGCACACGTCTTTTTCCGTCGGGAAAGTCGCGCAATGAAAGTCTATCAAGAAGGTGCCTATGCGATGGCGTCGTTGAGCGCCGCCGTCGTAGCCTTTCGGATCCTCATCAAAAAGGGCCTGATCACCCAGGAGGAGGCGGTCCGGGAACTGCTGGATGAAGCGGTTTCCAGGGCCATATTTGCCGAAGGCCAGTCGCTTGGCACCAAGACCGCCGAAATGAACCGTCAGTCGGCTGAAATCCTGAAAATGATCGCCCAGGGGCTTTGACCTCCTGACGCATGCAGACAATTGAATGGATTTTGATGCCGGACGTTAACCAACGCCGCAAGTAATGCGGCGTCTGACGCATGATTTCAGCTAAAATTTGCCCCGTTTTGTCGCCGTCATGCCAAGGTGTCTTGGAATAATTGGGCCCCTGGGGAGGTGCCAAAATGAATCATCCGGTAGATACCGCAGATCGGCCATTCCCAGCCGTGCTGCCAGTGACGATCGGCCACGTGGCTTCGCCGCCGTTGATTCCAGTGGAACCTGTCATTGACACAAAACACTTGGCTCGCATGACGCTCGGCGACGAGCGCCTTGAGCGGGAAGTCCTGGAATTGTTCATGCGCCAGGCCGATATGCTGCTCGGGCGAATGATCGACCAGTCACCGGGTGTCGTTGTCGGGCTTTCGCATACCCTGATGGGCTCGGCGCGGGGTGTCGGCGCCTGGAAAGTGGCGGATGCCGCGGCAGCTCTCGAGCGCATCGGCAAAACACCGGCCGTCCCGGCCGCGATCGCGATAAACCGCCTGGCCGAAGCTGTGACAGAGGCCAAGTCGGCGATCGCAAACCGATATGGGCCGGCTTCGGAAAAATCGGGCTCCAATCTCAGGTTTACCTGATACCGGCGCAACAATGTTTACCGTAGCGCCGGCGCGCGCGAGCCGTTATAGGGGGCTGGCAAATTCTGCCCCTCCTGTGACCCAATCTCCCATGGCAAAAATCACTTTTATCGATCACCAAGGCACCGCCCGCACCGTGGATGGCGACATCGGTTCGACCGTCATGGAGACGGCGATCAAGAACAATATCCCTGGTATCGAGGCTGAATGCGGCGGGGCCTGTGCCTGCGCGACCTGTCATGTCCACATCGATGCGGCCTGGGAGACGGCTGTGGGTCGGCCGACCCCGATGGAAGAAGACATGTTGGATTTCGGGTTCGACGTACGCAGCAATTCGCGCCTGTCCTGCCAGATCAAGCTGGTAGCGGACCTCGATGGTCTGGTTGTGCATACTCCGGAACGGCAAGCCTGAGCATTTTTCGGCGCCTGCCCAATTCCCTTTTGACCGCCATCCGATCGTAGCCCGATGGAGGGCCGCAACCGCGCTTGCGCGGTTAAGGCACGTAATCGGGGGTTCGTGCGATGTCGCAATGTGACCCGCATTAGGCATCTGCGCGTCTCACGACGCGCAGATAGCTCCATGCGGGCTACGAGGCTAATCTTTTTTAAGTTGCAGTCGTTGGAGGCGCTCGAGCAAGATGGGTGGCAGTGGCTTGGCCCGCCGTGTCTCTAGATCGATCAGCACCATGGTTGAGCGACCGCTCGCGACGCAAACGCCGTCGCAGAAGATGCCCTGCGTGAATACATAGGAGCTGCGTCCGATATCGCCGACCGCCGTGCCAACCTCGATCTGGCCAGGCCAACGCAGCTCTTTGAGAAAATCGATTTGAATCCTCGCCAACACGGTCGTTGCCCCGGCAACTTGCAGGCCTTGGTCGGGATCGAAGATGACGCTGACGCGGCCGGTTTCCAAGTAGGTCGAGTAGACCGCATTGTTGACGTGGCCTTGCCGGTCCATGTCGCCGAATCGGACGATTTCAGGGGTGCGGATTTTGAAGCTTTCGAGACGGGGCGCTGCGGTGCGCTCAAGCGAGGGCTGTTGCAAATGGCTCTCCGGGGCGGCGCGCAACAAAACGATTGGGCGCAGCGGCGATTCCAACAAAGGACAGTGCAAAAAAACCACGGCAGGGCATACCGAACCGGACAAGGGACGGCAAGGAAAGGATGCTCAAATACATTGATTGAACTCGATTATGCGGAATTTCCCCCTTTTCCTGCCGCACCGTCCCGGCTACATCCACCCGTCGCCCTGGCGGGGCGTACGTGTGGGTTCCGGTGACTGATGCATGAGGTGGATGACGCATGACTGAACCGATCAAAACCGACGTGCTCATCATCGGGGCAGGTCCCTGTGGGCTTTTCGCCGTTTTCGAACTCGGCCTGCTCGACATGAAGGCGCATCTTGTCGACATTCTCGACAAGATCGGCGGCCAATGCGCGGAACTCTATCCCGAGAAACCCATCTACGACATTCCCGGCGTGCCCTATTGCACGGGTCATAGCCTGGTTGAATCCCTGATGACGCAAATCAAGCCGTTCAAACCGGAATTTCATTTGCAGGAGATGGTGGAAACGATCGAAAAAATTGGCGATCCGCTGTTCCGCGTGAAGACCGATGGCGGCAAGGAATTCGAAGCCAAGATCGTCGTGATCGCGGCTGGCGGCGGTTCGTTCCAGCCCAAGCGTCCGCCGATCCCCAACATCGAAGCTTACGAGGGACATTCGGTCTTTTATGCCGTGCGCAAGATGGATAGGTTCCGCGGCAAGAGGGTCTTGATCGTTGGCGGCGGGGATTCGGCGCTCGATTGGACGCTCAACCTTGCGCCACTGGCGAGCCACGTCACGCTCCTGCATCGGCGCGACCAGTTTCGTGCCGCACCTGACAGCGTCAACAAGATGATGGCGCTGGCGAATGAAGGCAGGATTGATTTCAAGCTCGGTCAGGTGACAGGTCTCGTGGGCGAGGGCGCCCAGCTCGCCAAGGCGACCGTCAAGGGCAACGACGGAGCCAATTATGATGTGGCCTGCGATGCGCTGCTGCCGTTCTTCGGGTTGACCATGAAACTCGGGCCGGTCGCGGATTGGGGCATCGAAATGAAGGACGGGGAATTGATCCCGGTCGAAACGGCTTCGTTCGAGACCAATGTTCCCGGCATTTTCGCAATCGGCGACATCAACTGGTATCCCGGAAAGCTCAAGCTCATTCTGTCGGGCTTCCACGAGGCCGCACTGATGTCACAGAAGGCGTACCATTATTGTTATCCGGGCAAGCGTCTGATCTTCCAGTACACCACGTCTTCGTCGAGCTTGCAGAAGAAGCTTGGCGTGTCGTAGTCGACGTTATGGCTCGGGAGTGAGATCGGCAGGCGGTCGCAGTGTCGGCAGTTCTGCTGCAGGCGGTCGTGCTTCCGGCAGTTCCGCTGCAGGCGGTTGCGGTGCCGGCAGCTCCGCTACAGGCGGCTCCGCTGCAGGCGGCTGTGCTTCCGGCAGCTCCGCTGCAGGCAATTGCGGCGCCGGCAACTGCGCTGCTGCCGGCAGCCCGAGCTTTTCACGGACGGCCAAAAGGGCCGCGTCGGCCATTGCGGCATGTCCTTCGGCGGTGGGGTGAATGGCGCCGCCGTGGACGGCCGACACGATGCCCCAGCTCGCGTCATGGATACTGGCCGGAGCCATCACGGAAGTCCCCTGCGGATAGCTCATGGCTGTGAAATAACTGTCGTTGGCCGTGCGTATCCAGCGCTTGCGTGGCAGGTATGGTCGATAATCGCTTGCCGTCATATTGCAGGCCATGGGGTCCTGGGACGCAGTAGCGAGGTCGCTTTCGAAGCTCTTGCCTTGCGGCGAAAAACATTCCCGATCGAATGCCGGATCGTCGTTTGAGCGCGCGCAGAAGCCATGTTGAGCAAAGGCAGCCTGGTGGGCGTCGACGAATGTCATGCGCTCGGCAGCGGGATCGCGGCAGGCCTTGCCGTCGCACAGCGCGAGTGCCTTGAGCTTCGGCAGGAACTGTTGCGAGACGAAATTTGCGACTTGATGCAACTTTGAGCCATTGGCGTTGAAAGCGGGATGAACGTCAAATCCATCGCGTCCGCCGGGGCAAGGCGTGTCCGCGCCGGCGAGCGCCGGGTGCCCGTAGGACGTATAGACGACCTGCGCGAGATTGCCGCCGACAAGCGGCTTTAGCGCCGAGCGCAGCTTGGCGAAATCAGCCGACAATGTGCCATCGAGGATATGCTGCGATTCCGGGACGAAGGTCACAAAACCGCCGCGGCGCGCAAGGCCGCGCTCGACTGTTCCTTCGATAATGATATCGCCAACCAGGCCGGAAAAATTGATGTCGTTTGCCCCAATGGTGAGCAATACGAGATCGAGAGACCGTTTGGGTTGCTGGCGGCGGGCGTCAGCAAGCGTATCTGTCAATTCCGCGATCTGCCCACGTGTCAGTGGCGGGCAGGACGTGGTGGTACCCGGGATCGCACATTCGCGGACTGATTGGTTGCCGAGGAGGCCGGCATTGATCGTCGCGCCCGAACAGGCCAGCGGGATGAATGTTACGGCAAGATGTGTGTTCTCGATGGCGAGCGCCAGCGTCGTGCGCAGTTGGTAGCTATAAAGCGAACGGTGGCACGGACCGCTTTCCCAGCGCGCGCTTTGCCGTGCCCAGTCGGCGGCACGCGAGTCCTCGCCAGCGTCATTGCAGGATCTGTTGCCGGTATATCCTTCCCTGCTTGGCCGGTAATATTCGCTGCTGTTGCTGCCGAGAAATCGGCGAAAGCAGAAGCCGATGTCCGATAGACGTACGGCGCGATCCGGATTGCCTTCCCCGGCGGCAATCGAGTCTCCAAGCCCGGCGATCAGAACATCGCGCACGGCAATTTCCGTAACCAAGCGGTGTGCGGTTCCATCCGCAAGGACGATGTCTACGCTTGTCAGCGTTTGCTTGCCGTAGGCGACACGGATGATCACCTCTTCATCGCAAGCTTGCGTCAATTGCCGGGCTTCGCCTGCGCCGTCTTCGAAGGTCCAGACACAGGTCAGATCGGGTTCCGGCAGTCCCTGGAGAACGAGGCCCACACGATGATCGCGTGGTGCGAGGTAGGACTCGCGAACACCATCGCGGTCGCACGTCCCGAGCAGCCTTCCGGCCCGATCCACGCATAGACGCTCGACGATGTCTCGTGCCCAACCGCGGCCATCGCTTTGCAAGGCGAGCCGTTGCTCTGCTGCGAGTATGCCGTCGTCAAAATGGGCAGCTACATGGCGCTGGAAGTCCGCTTCGCTGCGGAACAGGCGGAACCGGCTTTTCACCTCCCAAATAATCTGCGTCGAGATCGGTGGGGTGATCTCCGTCGTGACTGGCGCCGGATCGGTATCTTGCGCGGCTGCCGGGTCCGGCCACCACGCACGAAGCAGACACGCAATTAGGCCGAAAATGCAATAGCTACGCATGCTGATTTTCGCTCGACATTATAGAAATGGATAGCGCCACTTATATAGCGTATGCGGCGGAAATATGCGGCCCAGTGGCCGAACGGTTCAGTGCAATTCATTATCGATACGGACCGGCGCCCGTATCGCGGATGCCTGGTTTGCGGCACGCGCCATGGCGCGGGAATGTGAGTGGGGATGCGGGGTGGGATTACATTTCACATTTCGCGTAGTTTTCGGGTTTGAAGTGGCAAGTGCTATTCAAAAAAATGAAAGCCCCGGGCCACTGCCCGAGGCTTTCACTCCAACCCCCCACGAAACCTAACGCACTCACCTTAGCTGCGTTTTTGGGAAGCGCAAACTTCATTTTCAGTCTTTAGAAAGATTCTTGGCGGCTGTGGCTTTCATGTCACGCTGCAGACGGAGTTTGGAGTGATTCGCAGGTATTTCATGCTGTTTTACCTCCGCTACTTGTCGGGGATTGTGGATGCCCGGACAGCATATCGTTGATCTTTCCACATTCGCAGCGTCGCGAGTAGGACGATGAGGGTTGCTAGCCAGGCCATGCGCGATCCATAGCGGTCATGTGGATTCGAAAGTGCGCCGCACGCAAAGGCGTTGGCCAGGAGAGCGATGGAAGTGGCGCCGGCAAGCCATGCCAAATCGGCAAAGCGCGCCTGCTTCATACCAATACCGATCACGGCGGCGAGCAACACCAGCGAGCCCCAGGCCACCGGCAGATGAACCCGGTTGATCGATGTGAAGTTGAGTTCGCCCTTGAACTGGCGGGCAGCCCGCATCCCCGGCAATGCAGTGGGGACGAAGTTCTCGATCATGCCGTGGGTGTGCCAGATTTCGGTATGGATGCCGTAGCCCGTCGCGTCCAGAACCAATTGTTCGGCCGTTGCGCCGATCGCGGCTTGCACCTGCTGCCACGGGTACTGGGTGAGCGATTCGATCACAATCGTGCGCATTTCGTCGTTCAGGCCGTCGAATCTCCCAAGCCGATCGAACACGCTGGCGCCCCAGAAGAACGCATCGGCCGATGCCGGCAGTTCGCTGCGATAATCGCAAAGCTTGAAGCGCGGATCGGGACAATGATCGTCGAGATAGCGGGTCGCGATGCCGGTCTGCAACATCCGGCCGAAGAGAATTCCGATACCGCCCGGAGTCCAGGAGATGCGGCCGGCGACGGCATAATTCGCCGCGACCAGCATGGCGGCGCCGAGCAGCAGGGCGGCAGTGCCCCGAAAAATTTGGGACATTGCGATCAGCCTGCGATCGAACAGCGCGACGAATAAGCCCATCCCCAGCATGGCCAGCAACACCAGCATGGTGGCGCTGTGGGTCGCCGACGAGAAGGCGATGAAAAGAAGCAGCGCGTAGCGCTCCCATCGTTTGATCAGGTCGGAGAAACGCAACAGTGAATAGATCGCCAGCACGGCGAGCCCCGCAAAGATGTCGGTGAGCAGCACGTCGACGATAAACGGCAGTGCCGTAACCACCGACAAGGCGGCGATCACGATGACCGTGGCGCGAGCCCCAAAGCCATGCAGGCGCGACACGAGTGACAGGATCCAGACCGTCAGTGCCGCCTGAACCAGGATCGCCGGCCAGAAGTCGGGACGTGTCAGCGCATTCAGGAATAGTCCGTATATGGTCGAGCGGCTGACTTCGAGTGTTCCTTCATACCAACGCGCGATGTAGCCGCCGGTGTCGTATTGCAGGAGCGGAAATCCGTTCCAAAGCGCCGGTGCCAACAGGATGAGCGTTCCTGCCAAGGCCGCGCCGATGCGATAGAGGATTTTCATGCCGGAACCGATCCTTCTTCCCGTTACAATGGGGCGGGACATGTTTTAAGATGCACGATCATGTTCGTCACCTTTTTCAATGAACTCAAGTCCGCTGGCGTGCCGGTAAGCTTGCGTGAATATTTGACCCTGATGGAGGCCATGGTCCGGGACATTGCGGGCCGGCGAGTGGAGGATTTTTACTTTCTGTCGCGTGCCGCACTTGTCAAGGACGAGCGGCACCTCGACAAGTTTGACCGCGTCTTTGGCCGGGTGTTCAAAGGTCTCGAGCTGTTGGCGGACGAACGCCTTGTCGAAATTCCGACCGAATGGCTCAAAAAGCTCACGGAAAAATTCCTTACCGACGAAGAAAAGAAACTTGTCGAGGCCATGGGTGGTCTCGACAAGCTCCTGGAGACATTGCGCCAGCGTCTCGCCGAACAGAAAGGAAGGCACCAGGGCGGCAACAAATGGATCGGAACGGCCGGCACTTCGCCATTTGGCGCCTATGGCTATAATCCTGAAGGCGTGCGCATAGGCCAGGATGAAAACCGCAACTTCAGCGCCGTCAAGGTTTGGGACCGCCGCCAATTCAAGGATCTGGATGATCAGGTTGAACTTGGCACCCGTAACATCAAGCTGGCTCTGCGGCGCCTGCGCAAGTTTGCGCGCACAGGCGCGCCCGATGAACTCGATCTCGATGGAACCGTGCGTGGCACGGCGCACAAGGGCTACCTCGATATACTGATGCGGCCGGAACGGCACAATTCCGTGAAGGTCCTGATTTTCTTTGATATCGGGGGCTCGATGGACTGGCACGTCAAGACGACGCAGGAGCTATTCTCGGCCGCCCGGAACGAATTCAAACATATGGAGCACTTCTACTTTCACAATTGCTTGTATGAGAAAGTTTGGAAGGAAAACCGGCGGCGGTGGGATCAAACGACGCCGACCTGGGAGGTGTTGCATACTTTTCCTCACGACTACAAAGTCATTTTTGTCGGCGACGCTTCCATGTCACCTTACGAAATCGCTGCCCAGGGCGGATCGGTCGAGCACTTCAACGAAGAGGCAGGGCAGGTCTGGCTTGAACGGCTCACGCGCACATATTCGGCGTGCGTGTGGCTCAATCCGGTACCGGAGTCCGAATGGCCGCACACGCAATCGATCCGCATGGTGCGCCAATTGGTCGGCGGACGAATGTATCCGCTTACGCTCGACGGCCTCGACCAGGCCATGCGGGAACTCGTGCGATAGGATTAGCGTTTGATCGCGAAATAGGCCCCGAACAGAGATATCAGGGACGCCGCGAACAATGCCAACAGGGTTGCGACCAATTGGCCAGCACCAGCGGGCGCGCTGACCGTGCCGGCGACATGACCGACCTCGGCAAGCCCGAACACCAGTGCGGCGCCTGCGATCCAGCGCAGCCCCCTCAGGCTGTGCCATGGCAGCGGAAACCGGCTCAAGCTCGCGACCACCACCGCGCTTGCCAGGAATGCTGAGCCCGCCATCAGCCACCAGGCGATGGATGACTGTAATTGCAGGCCTTGTGCAGAAAACAAGCTGCGCCACACACTGGAGAGTTCGATACCGGCATGGCTCATGAGGATTTCCACAGCAATGGCGGCAAGTACCCCGCAGGCGATGCCGGTTGCGTAAACGGCGGTGCGGGGAATGTCGGAATGCGGCAGTTCGCGGATGGGTGCTTGCATGGGACGCCCGAGCTGCTGAGGTTGTTCAATTCTTTGCCCACCGGGGGTGGCGAATCTGAAGTTCCTATCATATCGCGGCGAATGCGTTGAGGAACTTCCAATTCGCCGCACTATACCGGTTCCCGGTCTTGGCGCTGAAAGGGTGGTTCAAAATGAACGGGAACCGTGCGAGGGACGCGCGCGCGGAAATTCTCTGCTTTCCAGTTGAAAAAGTCATCAAGAGCGAGGATTATATCCGGGTCGAAACTTGGGAGCCTCGCATGAACTTGTTGGTCGCCTATTTGGCCTGCCTCTTGGTCACCCAATCGGCCGCCATTGGAATTGGGCTGGCTGTTGACAGGATGTATTCGCCCTACGGTGGCCTTGTCGTTTTTCTCGTTTTGTATTTTGCAATGTTTTGGGTTGCCTGGAAGGTCGCGGTTCACTTCACAGAGCCGAAATCGGCGCCGGCTAGCCCGCCCCGAGCATAAGTTCGGAGACGCCTCTGCCCATTGCAGCCTGCCCATTACATCTTCGTTCGTGACGCGCTCAAAAGTATTGACGCGTTACTGCCGGGATGCTGCCGACAGTTCCGGCTGTTCGTCCGTCGGCGCCTGCGCCTTTACCGGTATCTGCACGATGTTTTGGAACACCTGTCCATTCATGGCCTGTTCGGCGCCATATCGAAACAGCGCTTGCATATAAATATGGTCGAATAGGCCGCGATTAACCTCTGTGAAGTCTTCCGGCACGTGCGCGACATTAAGGCCGATCCCGAGCTGTCGGGCGCTTGCAGTTATCAGCATGAGTTCGGCCCGTAAGCCCGTGACGAGGGCCACCCCAATCGTCCGCCCCAAGATCGCATGTATCTGGCGATGTGGCATGCTGAAATCGGATGTGATCTTTGAATTGATGATCACATAGATCTGGTCAGTCGGCAGCCGTGCGTCTTGCGACGTGATGGACGATTCCGGGGCCACGAAAAACGGCGACGTTATGGTGCCATCGAGGTGCATTTCGTGAAATTTCTTGCCGTTCGATTCTACTTCGATGGAAACGGGTTGAAAGAACCCCGGAATGCTGGCGGAAGCGAGTATGACCTCACGGAACAACTTGAGCGCCTTGTCGTCACCCCGCGCCGCGATTGCGCCCATGTTCCAAATCACCCGGCGTCCGGCGTCCAGGTTGGTGGTTGCGACCAGATAACGGCGTCCCTTCATGTGTTCCGCCGCAATGGCTTTTAGCAAGTTCCGCGTTACCCGCTTTTCGATCAACCGCTTGAGCGGCCAGGTGTCCAAGAAGCTCTCGGGCGTCGGCTTGGCCTCGAATACGTCGGCGGCCGTGATGTCGGTAAAATTTTTCGTAAGCTCCCCGTCGAATTCGGACCCAAGGAATGCGTAGGGGCCGATCAAAGCTCCAATGCTGGCACCCGTTACGACTGCGAAATCGGGTCGATTGCCTGACTGTGTCCATCCGACGAGAAGCCCGGCACCGAATGCGCCGTCAGCACCGCCGCCGGATATGGCAAGCCATGGCCCGCTGACCGTCGGCAGCAGGCGCTTGAATTCTGTTTCGGAATCGCCCCAGACACGTGCGTCCGGGATGCCCGGAATTGTAGCCGCGGCCTGTTCTTCCAATGTGAACGGTGTGCGGGCGAGAATATCCTTGGGCGGATCCTTCTTCTGGGAGGGCTGCTTTTGAGCGGTCTGGGGTGCCGCCGCCTGGGAGGGCGGCTTTTGAGCGGTCTGGGGTGCCGCCGCCTGGGAGGGCGGCTTTTGAGCGGTCTGGGGTGCCGCCTGTGAGGGCTGCTTTTGAGCGGTTTGAGGTGCCGCCTGTGAGGGCTGCTTTTGAGCCGTCTGAGCTGTCACCTGTGAGGGCTGCTTTTGAGCCGCCTGAGGCGCAACCTTGGGAGGCTGCTTCTGAACCGCCTGAGGCGTCGCCTGGGGGGATTGCTTCTGAGCCGTCTGATGAGCTGCCTGAGGCGTGGCCTTGTGGGGCTCGGATTTCTGGGCCGACCGCTTTTGGCTATCTTTGTGTTGTGTATCGCTCTTCTTGGGTTCGGTCTTCTGGACGGCCTTCTTTTGGGCGTCCTTCTTCGGCGCAGCCTTTTCTTGCACCGCACCTTTCTCAGGGGCGCCATTGTCGTTCTGCGCGAAGGCAACACCCGAACTTAGGGACGGACTGAACAGCGAAGGCGATGCACTCACGCCAATGAGAATGGCGATCATGGCCAAGCTGGCAAGGGCAAGTTTGGACTTCACCGGGAGCATCTCCAGTCAGATTCGGAATGACACCAGAATCATATCTAGGCAGGAACCTTTCGAGCGCCATAACTTACAGAGAGAGGCAATTGAGCACCTAGGCTTTGAGCCGCGCAAAATTAAGGCATACTCGTCACGAACCCTACCCTCGTCACTAAGCCCACCCGTCACGAAGCCCCCGCCGCGTGGCAAATGTACCCTGGGTTTATGACGCGGCGATATGGCGTCGATTCGTCATTTCGCGCTAGCCTTTTTCGTGATCGTCGGGTCAAGACCCCCTGGAGTTCAGTTCAGGGCTGGTCGCAACGGGCATCTTGCCAAATAACTTGCCCAATAAAGAGAATTACCTGGCTTTCCTCAGGCAATAAAGTTCATGCCCCGAATCAATGGCGGGGCATGCATTTTCGGGGCACGCTCTCGCGCGAAGAATCTAAAGTACCTATCATATCGCGGCCAAGTACGTTTGGGAACTTCAAATTCAAAAGCATCACTAGAATCAATGAGTTGCCCGTGCGTCTTGGATTCCGAAGTTCGCAAGAGCAAATGCCGCGATACGATGCGAACTTCGCAATCGGTGCATTAGCGACGTTCGGCTTCCCAATAGCCGGAACATGCGTCGGAGCCAGAGCGCCCGCTCCAACTGCCGCGGCCAGTCGTTCGGGTCATACGCCCGGAACCACTTGCCTGTGCGTCGCCAGCCGAAACGCTCACGCGAATGGCGCCAGCAGCGTTTACACGGCCCGTCATGTTGACGATGCCGCCATCGTACACGAGGTTGCCATCAACGATTTGGACCCCGTAGCGGTAGGCGCGGTCGCAAACCCCCCTTTGAGTCACAATAAGAACGCTCCATGCCCCATCAAAGGCAGTGCGTGCTGACGAAGGTGTCGGAACCGCAGTGACGCAGACCAAAGCTAGCAAACAATAGCGGGCGATATCGTGTATCATAAACTTCCTCGCATCTGACTTTGACGTCGACAATCGATTGACGTCGACCAGTTGTAGTCGCCCTGCCGGTTGACCATCATGGGGTCTTCCACCTTGGGGCCATCCTCCCTGTGAAGGGTCTTCCACCTTGGGGCCATCCTCCCTGTGAATTTCCATCATGGTGCAGGCATTGAGCCTTCAGTCTCCTCTCGAACAATCCTTTCGAACTACGCGCAATCTCTCGTACTGGATGCACATGATAGACGCTAGGCATTCGAAGGAAAAGCTCGTCTGTGGCCCACCTTCGATGAATTAGGCGGAGATTCGTCGAACTTCAAGACGGCCTGATATTGCTTGAAAACGGCTCCCGTGTCGAATGGTGCGTCGGATGCGACGCGGGTTCGGATCAACAGGTTTTTGCCTGGCCGGGACTTCCCATGGGCAGGCCGTTTGCCATAGTGAGATGCTGCGCCAGGGCTTTCATTTTGCTCGGGTTTTGCCAAGTTCGATAGCAATTGCCAAGGATTTCCGGAAAGAATGCCATGAAGACCAGTTCGGTTGCCCCTTTGATCGCCACGGGTGTGAAGCCGTCGGAGATCAAATTCCTGGCGATTTCCCACACCGATGCCGACCATACCGGTAATGTCGAATTGCTCCCGCAGTCGATGCTCCTGGTTCTGCGGGCGGAAATATGGCTGACCATCGTCCGCAGAGGCCCCGCTTCAAGCTGACATATCCTGACACAAAACTTGATGGCGATCGCGTTGGTGCCGTGACGGTTTATTCAACCGGTGGTCATGCGCGGGGCACCGGAGCCTGACGGTGCGAAAATATGCTCCGGCCTGTTACGAATGAGGGACGATATGAGTTGGCGATTGGCGGGTCATGCGATGGTTGGAGCGGTGCTCGGCATATTGGCGGCTCTTGCTGCGACATGGCCGGCCTGCGCTCAGGACTATCCGACGCGGTCAGTGCGGATTGTCGTGCCGTTTCCGGCCGGCGGCACAGCCGACGCCATGCCGCGCCTCGTGGGTGATTTCCTCTCGCGAAAATGGGGACATCCGGTGGTGATCGACAATCGACCCGGGGCCGCCGGCAATATTGGAGCGGAAGCTGTCTTCAAAGCCGAACCCGATGGCTACACGCTGCTGTCGGCGCCTCCCCCTCCGCTCGTGATCAATCAGAACCTCTATCCGAGGCTGGGCTTTGATCCGGCGGCCTTCGAGCCCATTACCATTATCAGCCGCGTTCCCAATTCGATTGTCGTCAACCCCAAGAACATTGCCGCCAACACAGTCTCTGAGTTGATTGACTATGCGCGCGCCAATCCAGGCAAGGTCACAGCCGCCACGCAGGGCAACGGAACCACCTCACATCTGACCGCAGAACTTTTTGCCTTGATGGCGAAGGTGAAGTTCCAGAACGTTCCCTATCGGGGGTCGGCGCCGGCACTGACCGACCTCGTCGGCGGCACGGTCGACATCATGTTCGACAATCTCGGCGTTTCTCTTGCGCTTGTGAAGGCGGGTCAGCTCAAGCTGATCGCGGTCGCGTCAGCAAAGCGGATGACAACCTTGCCGGCAATACCAGCGATCGGCGACACGCTTCCCGGCTTCGAGGCGGTTGCGTGGTATGCCGTGGTTGCGCCGCCAAAGACGCCGAAGCGAATCGTCGACCAGATCAATGCCGATATCAACGAGGCCCTGCGGCAGCCCGCGCTACTGTCGCGTTTTGTTGAATTTTCAGCGGAAGCCGTTGGCGGGTCGCCGCAAGAAGCTGCCCAATATATGCGTGAGGAAGTCGACCGCTGGAACAGCGTGATCAAGGCGGCAGGCGTGAAACTCGATTAAATGTCATCCTCCACCGACGGTTCAAGTTTCTCTCCCGCTGAGCCTGTGACGCTGACGCGGCATCGCTCATTTGTGCTGTTTTGGTGCGCGCGGACGTCGACGACAGGCGCCCTGCAGATGCTGTCGGTTGCCGTCGGCTGGCAACTATACGAGATGACGAACAATCCGCTGGATCTCGGCATTTCGGGCCTGGTCCAGTTCATTCCGCTTCTCGCGTTGACGCTTGTCGTCGGACAGGTTGCGGACCGCTACGACCGGCGTGCGCTCATTCGATTGACACAGGCCACCAAGGCCCTGGCGGCAATTGCACTTGCGGTGGGGACCGCCGGCGGGTGGCTGACGCGCGAGTGGATGTTCGTCATTGTGTTCGTGATCGGCGGCGCCCGCGCGTTCGAAATGCCGATCATGCATGCCATCGTGCCCGACATCGTGCCGCAATCAATTCTGCCGCGCGCGATTGCGGCTTCGGCAACGGCCCAGCAAACTGCCATCATATGCGGGCCGGCGATCGGCGGGTTCTTTTATTATCGGTTTGGTCCTGTTGCGGTTTATGCGCTTTGCGCCGTCACATTCGTGACGGCTGCCGTGCTGGTGAGCCTGGTGCAGGTGACGTTAGCCAGGCTCGACAAAAGGCCGGTTACGATGGAATCGCTGCTCGCGGGATTTACCTATATCCGCGACCGGCCGCTGCTGCTCGGCGTGATCTCGCTCGATCTATTCGCCGTCATGCTTGCCGGCGTCACGGCGCTGCTGCCGGTCTATGCGCGAGATATTCTTGAAACCGATGCCTGGGGGCTTGGACTACTGCGTTCGTCACCGGCGATCGGCGCTTTGACCATGTCGGTCGTACTGTCGCATCGAACGATCGCCAGCCGCACAGGATATTATTTGTTCGCATCCGTCGCAGGCTATGGAGCTGCGATGGTGGTTTTCGGGCTCTCGACATCGCTGGCGTTTTCGATGGTCGCGCTTGCGGCCTACGGAGCCGTCGACGCTGTCAGCGTTGTCATCCGGCATTCGCTGGTACTGACCCGGACACCCAATGAGATGCTTGGGCGCGTAATGTCGGTCAATTCTTTGTTTACGGGGGCCTCCGGCATGCTTGGCGACTTCCGTGCCGGTGCAATGGCGGCATGGCTTGGGGCCGTGCCGGCCGTGGTTCTAGGGGGTATTGGTGCGATCTTGGTGACATTGGCCTGGATGCGGCTGTTTCCCCAATTGCCGCGCATCGACAAGATCGTGAAAGACAAGGATTAGGATCGGACAACGAACACCGAGCATTTTGCGTAGCGCGCGACATGGCCAGTGTTCGATCCCATGAAGTTGGCACGAACTCCCGGCTTTTGGTGCCGATGTGAACTCATCACAATGAGGTCGGCGCCAACAGCCTTCGCCTCTTCCAGAATTTCCTGGTGTACGCCGCCGTGACGCACCGAACATGACACGCGTGATCCGAGCCCGATCTCGTTGGCTATGATTCCGAGCGCCTCTTCCGAGGTTTTTCGTTGCTGCGATTCAAAATCTGCCGGTACGTATGCGGCCAGCATCGCTGGCGTGAGCGGCAGCACGTTGACCAGCCGAATGACGGCGCCCGTTTGACTTGCCATCATCAACGCGGCCGCAAGGGCGGGTTTGGCAAGGTCCGGTTCTCCAAGGTCGATCGGAACCAAAATGCATTTGTACATCGGGCGCCCTTTCTGCGAGGCCTAATCCGTCTCATTCTTGATCAGCTGCGGTGAGATGAAGCGTTCAAGCCGACCCCCGCGACCGCGCAACTGATCCCATTTGTTTCCAGTGAAATCAATGACCGCAAGTCCGCCGGTCGGAAGTCCTTCATTGAGTTGTTCTCGCACCTCGACATCGCCGGAAGCGATCAAGAGGCGAGCAACCTCGTGCAGGCCGGGATTATGCCCAATGACGAGCAGGCTATGGGAGGTCCCTTCAACCTCCCGGACGGCGTTGAGGATGTCTTCAGGCCGCGCGTCGTAAAGTTTATCAAGGTAATCCGCCGGACAAGGCCGGGGGAAAGCGCCTCGCGCGGATTCCCAGGTGTCGCGCGTGCGTCGGGCGCTCGACACGAGGGCATGCTCCGGCAGCAGCGCGTGACGGGCCATATAGCTCCCGATCTTCGCCGCATCATTGCGCCCACGGGGGCTTAGGCCGCGGTCGCGATCCGCCATGCCGGGTTCGGCCGCAACGGCTTTGGCGTGTCGGAGGAGGATCAGGCGCATGGCATCTGCATCGGTTGTCTGGCCAAATTCTCGGGTGATCGCTCGGATGGTTTTTTGGACGTTTGCGTGGACGATTCTTTGGACGATTTCTTGGATCTTTGGACGATTCTTTGGACGTTTTGAAGTTAAGAGTTTAGCATGTTCCGGGTGTGGCGCGGTGGCGCTTGTACGATGAATTTGCAGGTCTCGGGAACAGATCGTGAAGGTATCCGAACTTCCGAATTACGAGTCCACTTGGTACACGACGACCATGGTGGATGTCCCGGAACGTTCGCCGCTCGCCAGCAATGTTGACGTCGAAGTCTGCGTCGTGGGGGCAGGGCTTGCCGGCTTGACGGTGGCGCGCGAGCTTGCGCGCCGCGGCTGGTCCGTTGCGGTCGTTGAAGCCGGCCGGATTGCGTGGAGCGCGTCGGGACGCAATACGGGCTTTGTCCTGCCGGGCTTTGCGCAAGGAATCGACGTCGTGGCCAAACGCGTCGGTCTCGATCATGCGAAATCGCTTTGGGCCCTATCGGAATCCGGTCTCGAATACGTTCGTACGACGATCCAAGAGACCGGCATGCCCGGCGTTGACTTGGTCGAGGGCGGTTGGCTCAAGGTTGCCAAGACGGATGCCGCGGACCATGACCTCGCGATGGTCAAGTTGCTGGGGCAGGACATGGGCGCTGCCGTCGAAGGGTGGCCTGCCGACCAGGTTCGCGACGTGTTGCGGTCCAATGCCTATTTTCACGCGCTCCACTTTCCCCGCGCGTTTCACATCCATCCGCTCAATTATGCGCTTGGCCTCGCGGCCGCAGCCGAACAGGCAGGTGTTCGGATTTATGAAGGGACGCCAGCACTTTCGATCGACATCGAAGGGGTGCGAAAACTGGTGGTGACTCCAGCCGGGACGGTGCGCGCATTCCGCATTGTCCTGGCGGGGAGTGTCCATCTGGGAGGCGTCATGGCGCGGGTTTCCGGTACCTTGCTTCCGGTCTGGACCTACGTGGCGACGACTGCGCCGCTCGGCGGACGGATAAACGAGGCGATCCGCTACCAAGGGGCGGTCAGCGACACGAACCTTGCCGACAATCATTACCGAATTGTCGGCGGCGACCGGTTGATGTGGTCGGGCGGACTGACAACCTGGAAAGGCAGTCCAAAAAAATTCTCTCGAAAACTGAAAAACAGCATCGAACGTGTTTTTCCACAGCTTCGGCCGGTGGAAATTGAACATGTTTGGGCCGGCGTTCTCGGCAATGCTCTTCACCGCATGCCGCAGATCGGAGAGCTTGTGCCGCAGGTTTGGCTGGCGAGCGGTTTTGGCGGCCACGGACTCAATACCACGGCGATGGCCGGCAACATTATTGCGCGCGCAATCGACGAGGGTGACGATACCTGGCGGCAATTCCTGCCATTCGAGCTGGTCTGGTCGGGCGGTCGTATCGGCAGGTTCGCCGCGCAGACGCAATATTGGTGGTTCCGTTCGCGCGAGCGCAGCAGGGCGCGTCAGTCGCGCAATCGCGAAGCGGAGTTTCGGCGGGGCGGGGCGCCGGCCGCAAGGTTGGGCAACTTATTCAAAGGGCAAATCGTTCAAGAGAACGTTGTTCAGGACAAGGCCGGTTCCGACAATGATATTGCCCCGCCACAAGGTGCGCATGGGGAGCAACAAGGTGCTCATGGGGAGCAAAAGGTCGAGAAGGAGGCTGTGGGGCCAACATGAATCGCTTCGGCGACCGGCTATTCTTGTCATGCATAGGTCGCTTCAGCGACCGTCTCTTCGCGTCATAAATGCCAACCGTTCGAACAGGTGGACATCCTGTTCGTTCTTGATCAGCGCGCCATGGAGCGGCGGAATGAGTTTCTTCGGGTCGCGTTCGCGCAGGGTATCCGGGCCGATGTCTTCGACCATCAGCAGCTTGAGCCAGTCGAGAAGTTCGGAGGTGGACGGTTTCTTTTTCAGTCCCGGGACATCGCGAATTTCATAGAAGAGCTTGAGGGCCTCCGCCACCAACCTTTGCTTGATGCCGGGAAAATGCACCTCGATGATGGCTGTCATCGTTTCGGGATCGGGAAACCGGATGTAGTGGAAGAAGCAACGACGCAGAAAGGCGTCGGGGAGTTCCTTCTCGTTGTTTGATGTAATGATGACGATCGGCCTGCGGCCGGCTTTTACAGTTTCCCCGGTCTCGTAGACGAAGAACTCCATGCGATCGAGTTCCTGCAAGAGGTCGTTGGGGAACTCGATGTCGGCCTTGTCGATTTCATCAATGAGCAGGACGGGACGGTCCCCGGCCACGAACGCATCCCAGAGCTTGCCGCGCCGGATGTAATTGCGAATGTCCTTGACGCGCGCATCGCCCAGCTGGCTGTCGCGCAATCGCGAGACGGCATCATATTCGTAGAGGCCTTGCATAGCCTTCGTGGTCGACTTGATGTGCCATTCGATGAGCGGCGCGCCGATCGCCTTGGCGATTTCGATTGCCAGGACGGTCTTGCCAGTACCGGGCTCCCCTTTGATCAGCAGCGGCCGTTCGAGCGCGATGGCGGCATTGACCGCAACCTTGAGATCCTGGGTTGCCACATAGGCGCTGGTGCCTTCGAAACGCATCGAGGTTCTTCCCGTTGGGTGCGACTTTGTGTTTCAGAATCCAATTATCAGAATCGTGCGGCCTGTGCTTGTCCGTATCCGTTATGTGGCATAGCGTTCGATCGAACAACCGTTTTGGGAGAAAGCATCATGCCGCATTGGACACAGGTCGTGAGCCGGATTCATTCAGCGTCGGTCACACCGATGCGCCCTTTGGTGCTCGTTTCGCCGCTCGTTTTGTTTTTGGGGCTTGCATTTGCGGGCGGGGCCGGCGCGGACGACCGCAAGCAGCTTGCCTTCGAGGTGATCGAGCGCAACGCCCAGCAGATGACCGATATAAGCGATTCCATCTACCATTTTGGCGAACTCGGCATGCAGGAGTTCGAGAGTACCAAACTGCTCAAGGGCACGTTGGAGGCGGCCGGTTTCCGCGTGGACCTCGGCGGCGCCGGAATGCCGACCAATTTCTGGGCTGAATGGGGTTCCGGGCGCCCGAAGATCGCCATCGTCACTGAAATCGACGCGCTGCCGGGCGGCTCACAGACGCCGGGCGAATTTGCCCGCAAGCCGATGGTGCAGGATGGCCCCGGCCACATGGAGGGGCACAATACCCACGGCGGAGTTGCCGCCATGGCGGCGTTTGCCGTCAAGCAGGTGATGGCGCGCCACAGCATTCCGGGAACCGTCGCGCTTTCGTTCGGTCCGGCCGAGGAACAGCTCGCAAGCCGGCCGTTTCTGGTGCGCGAGGGCTATTTCAAGGATGTCGATGCCATCATCTATTTGCATATCCGTGACACGCTCAACACCGGCTTTGGGGTCGGCAATTACGCAGCGATCAGTTCGGTGTTCACCTTCCATGGCAAGACGGCGCATGCCGCCGTCGCGCCCTGGGAAGGCAAGGACGCGGTCGATGCGGTCGTGCTGATGGATATCGGCTTTGACAAGCTCCGCGAGCATCTGCGCCCGACCTATCGGGCGCACCGCACGATCACGGCGGGCGGCATCCAGCCCAATATCATAGCCGACAAGGGGCAAATCTGGTGGTTCGTGCGCGACGCTTCGATGCCGGCCGCGAAGGAAACCTATGACAAGCTCGTGAAGATTGCCGAGGGGGCAGCGCTGATGACGGGCACGACCATGGACGTCAAATATGCGGCCTCCGCCTGGCCGCAACTTGTGAGCAGGACTGTTGCCGAAGCCATCCAACAGAATGTCGATCTCGTCGGCATGCCAAAATGGACTGAGGAAGAGCAGTTACGCGCACGGGATTTCCAAAAGTCAGCCGGGATGCCCGTGGTTGGCCTGCAGACCCGCGTTACGCCGTTTGGTGGACGTCCGCAGGCGACATCGTCCAACGATAACGGTGACGTGTCTTGGGTGGTGCCGGCTGGCAGCCTCAATTTTCCGTCTGCCATTTCCGGCATTGCGGCGCACGAGTGGAAGGCGGCTGTGTTTCCTGTGAGTTCAATTTCCCACAAAGGCCAGGTGGCGGGGGCAAAAGTCCTCGCCGCGTCGATCATCGATCTCCTGACGTCGCCCGACGTGTTGCAAAAAGCGCGGGCCGAGTTCGAAGTCGAATCAAAAAAGACTCCTTATTTCTCGTTGCTGCCCCCCGGAACCAAGCCGGATGTCGATATGAACCGCGCCGACATGGCGAAGTTTCGCCCTGAAATGCAGAAGTTCTATCTGAACAAGTCGCCGCGGTTCAATTGAGCCTCACGGCATCATCGCGCGATCGTGAGGGGATTTGAGCGAAGCACCCGTGAAATCTTGCCAAGAACGTCCCATGTTTCTCGCTCCCGGCAGCCAAAGGGGCGACAAGATATGGCGATGGCAATGCTTAATCGCAGAACGCTTCTGGGCGGCGTTGGCGCTGTCGGGGTGGCGGCGGGTATGCGCTGGCTCAATGACGCCAGCGGGACGCCGGCCGAACGGGTAGAGTTTGAAAAATCCGACACCGAATGGCGGCACCTGCTGAGCAAGGCGCAATACGATGTGCTGCGCCTGCATCGAACCGAAATTCCGGGATCGAGCCCGCTCAATCATGAAATGCGCGCCGGCGTCTTCGATTGCGCGGCTTGTGCCTTGCCGCTGTTTTCATCCGAAGCAAAATATGACAGCCGGACCGGCTGGCCGAGCTTCTTTCGTCCGCTGGAAAATGCGATCGGCATGTCCACCGACTATGTGTTCCTGATGCCGCGCACGGAAGTCCATTGCCGCCGCTGCGGCGGGCATTTAGGGCACCGATTCGAGGATGGTCCGCGGCCGACGGGCCTGCGCTACTGCATCAATGGCGTGGCGCTGACGTTTCGGCCCGATGTGAGTGGCACGGGCTGATGCTCGCCCGCACAGTGAGGGCGGGCTCCCGTAGGGACCGGGCTCCCAGAGGGACCGCGTGGAAATAACTGCCACAGATAAATAACCACAGATGTAGGTGTTCCGGGTGCACTGCAGCATAGAACCTGGAAGCGCCGTGTTGCAGTGCGAAACCCGGACCTTATTGAAGACGGCGATCGCCAGACGTGCGTAAGCGCTCATGAAAAAGGCATTTCCAGATTTGGCAAATGCTTGAAAAATCAATGTAATAACGGGGTTCTGCAGAACGCAACCCCAATCCCTTGACCTTGTCAGACGATTCATTTTGAGAAATCGCGCGCAAACGTCACATGGCCTTCATTACGATATTGTCCAAGTTCGCCCATCGCTATATAAGCGCCGCGCGAACTAAGGATCGCGCCAACCTTAGCGCGGGGACACGATGAGTTCGAGCAAGACTGCGGACCGTAAGAAAAAGGTCGTCCAAGCCGTTAAGATTGCTCAGGTTGTAAGGAGCAGAGGTACCGCGACGAATGGACATGTTGTGAAGAACGGGCGCTCCGCCGCATCACATCCTGCCAAAAATGACGATCCCCTGGTGGGCCAGATTTATCGTCCTTCCGACAGCGAACCCTTCATGAACGAGCGCCAGCGGGAGTATTTTCGCAGGAAGCTGCTGGACTGGAAGGAGGAAATTCTCAAGGAGGCAAAGGAGACGCTCACGCATTTGCAGACCGAGAGCGAAAATCATCCGGATTTGGCCGATCGTGCGTCTTCCGAAACGGACCGAGCCATCGAACTTCGTGCCCGTGACCGGCAGCGTAAGCTGATCGCCAAGATCGAAGAAGCGATCGCGCGTCTCGACGATGGCAGCTACGGTTATTGCGAGGAGACCGGCGAACAGATCTCGCTCAAGCGGCTGGAAGCGCGCCCGATCGCAACCCTGTCAATCGAAGCGCAGGAACGCCACGAGCGGCGTGAACGCGTCTATCGTGACGATTGACGGGAGTTCATGAGCGACCTCAAGAAAATCAGAACCGATGTCGTTGGCAGCCTCCTTCGTCCCGCGAACCTGAGGGATGCGCGGATCGAGTATGACGAAGGCAAGATCAGTATTGATGATTTTCGCGCTGTCGAAGACGAGGCTGTACAAGGTGCCGTCCGGTTGCAGGAATCAATCGGACTTGATGTGATCAGCGACGGCGAGATGCGCCGCCTGAATTTCCAGGACAGTTTTGGCGTCGCCGTCGAGGGCTACGATGCCAATCGCTCAACCCTCAAAGTCTATGAGCGGCGCGTGGACGGTGCTGCACCCTTGCAGCGCTGGGATATCCAGCAGATGCACGATGTCGGCACGGCTGTGTCGCATCGGCGGCCCGCAAAGGAACGCCTGCGGCTGGCGCGAAACGTGCCGCTGGAGGAATATCGCTTGGTGGCCGGTTTGGCCAAGACGCCGGCGAAAGCTTCGCTCATCGGTCCTGATCGCATTTCGCAACGCTTCGACTACCAGGCATCTACCGCCGCTTATCGGGGCATGGACGACTTCGTTGCCGACGTGGTGGCAATCGAGCGTGCGATCGTGACGAGCCTGGTCGATGCCGGTTGTCGCTATATCCACATCGATGCGCCGGGCTTCACGGCTTACGTCGACCAGCCGACGCTTGCTCAAATGCGCGCGCGCGGCGAAGACCCGATGGTGAATTTCGATCGCTCATTGAAAGCGGAAACAGCTGTCGTACAGGGACTGGGCGATGTTGCGACCGGTATCCATCTCTGTCGTGGCAATCAACGCAGCATGTGGCACCGCGAGGGTACCTATGATGCGATTGCGGAGCGCTTGTTTAATGAACTGCCGCACGATCGCTTCCTGCTGGAATATGACAGCCCGCGCGCGGGCGGTTTCGAACCGTTGCGTTTTGTGCCGAAAGGCAAGGTGGTCGTGCTTGGATTGGTCAGCACCAAGGTGCCGGAACTCGAGGCGATCGACGACTTGAAGCGCCGGATCGACGCGGCGGCCAGAATTCTACCTCTTGACCAGCTTGCCATCAGTCCGCAATGCGGATTTGCGTCCGACGTGGTTGGCAACCTGCTGACGCCCGATGATCAGAAGCGCAAACTCGAGCGTGTTGTAGAAACCGCGCGGCAGGTTTGGGGCTAGCTCCGCGCTTCAGCTAATAAGTAAGGGTTTGCAGTGGCGTAGGGGCGGCCCTTTCTTGTGGCCGCCCGTCGGCCCACACAACGGGCGTCATTTGTGGAACACCGGGCGGCCACAAGAAGGGGCCGCCCCTACGCAAAACGAATCCTTTCAATTAAGATGAAGCGTGCCACTAGCGCTATTTGTTGAAATGCCGCAAATCCGGTGGCGGCTGGTCCTTGCGTGATGGATGAAGCTTTCCGTCGAGGCCGACGTGATAGGTCTGGCCTTCAATGAAAATGTAGTCGTTGTTTTCCGCGCAGCTATGTTCGATCCACGGGGCGTTGCGCGTACGGTTGTAGCCGCGCGTGACGGTCCATGGACGCGTGAGCGCGTTGTCGGTGGTCGTTATTTCGTCGCGCAAGATATTCGGATTTTCCTTGTCGAGAAAAATCCGCTCCTTGACGACGGTCTGGTTGTCCTCATGCATAGGGATACCGCTTGGGTCGAAAATTCGCGGGCCCTTCAAGTGGCGCGTCTCGACTTCAAGCGTGTCGTAGCGGCCGTCTCCATCGGTATCGATCCACTTGCCGATGGAATAGCCCGAGAAGGAGGCCTCGGGATCTTTGGGCCAGTCGCGGCCATCCGTATAGATGCGACGGAATTCGCTGTTGAAGGTGATATGAATGTAGGTGATGTCGGGGAGGACGATGACTTCCATCGGCTCGTAAGCAAACATCATGCGCGGCATTCCGCCCGGCATGCAGCGCACCTGTGTGTTGTAATACTGGCCGCCCTGGCGACCTTCGGCGATATTCGCTTCCCAAATCGCCTGATATTCGGGTTTTAGCGGCGGCTGCTGCCCCCGCCCGGGCGGCTTTGTGGGGTCGTATTGGGCACCTCCGCCGATCCGCACCCACTGGCCTTTCCAGTCGGGAAACTTCGAAACGTCTTGCGACCAGGCCTCAGCGCCGGCCATGCCAAACACGGCTGCCAATGCGGCAGCCATGGTCGAGATACGAATCTGCATCTTTTTCTTCACGTCGACGCTCTCAGGTGATTGGGGGGCTGTTATCAAGCATCATACGGGCATTGCCCGCTGACCGGAAGGCCCCACCGACAGGCCCCAGCGACGGGCTTTGCTATCGCGCAAACCCTTGTGTTCGGAGGTAGTTCTTCAGATGGCCCTTTGCTCGACGTCGCGCGAGC